>OGFO01000042.1_pt1 | contig 159690 bp, 125 predicted proteins | sample 1570981 | NCBI WGS metagenome assembly OGFO01 (sample SAMEA2581955, study PRJEB24529) | metagenome | biome: Human gut stool | place: China | collected 2011
CAAAGAAAGCAAAAGGTAACAGAGTACAGGTGATTCTGGAATGCACAGAACACAAAGATAGCGGTATGCCGGGAACTTCTCGTTATATCACTACTAAGAACAGAAAGAATACAACTGAAAGATTGGAATTGAAGAAATACAATCCGATCCTGAAGAGAGTAACAGTACATAAAGAAATTAAATAATAAGTATAACCCATGGCAAAGAAAACTGTAGCAAGTTTGCACGAAGGTTCTAAAGAAGGTCGTGCTTATACAAAGGTTATCAAGATGGTTAAGTCTCCGAAGACTGGTGCTTACATCTTTGATGAACAAATGGTATTGAACGAAAAAGTACAAGACTTTTTCAAGAAATAAGATAGTCCGTCGAAAGACGTTTGATTATAAAATCCTCTTATCGTATTCCGGTAAGGGGATTTTTTTTGTACTTTATCCCCGTACTTTCATTACTTTGTTATATCTTTGTGGCATAATGTATTGTACAAAAAAATAGGATATGGGATTTTTTAGTTTTTTCTCAAAGGAAAAGAAGGAAACTTTAGATAAAGGATTATCTAAGACGAAAGAAAGTGTATTCGGAAAGATTGCCCGTGCTGTGGCAGGAAAGTCGAAAGTAGATGATGAAGTGCTTGATAATCTGGAAGAAGTACTGATTACTTCGGATGTAGGTGTAGAAACGACGTTAAATATAATTCAACGTATAGAAAAGCGTGCTGCATCTGAAAAATATATGAATGCGCAGGAGCTGAATACTATCTTGCGCGATGAAATCGCTGCTTTACTAACGGAAAATAATTCGGACGATGTAGATGATTTTGAAGCACCGATTACGAAGAAACCTTACGTAATTATGGTAGTAGGGGTGAATGGTGTTGGCAAGACAACTACTATTGGTAAGTTAGCTTACCAATTCAAGAAAGCGGGCAAAAGCGTTTATCTGGGAGCAGCGGATACTTTCCGTGCAGCAGCTGTGGAACAGTTGGATATCTGGGGTGGACGGGTAGGAGTGCCTGTCGTAAAACAAAAGATGGGAGCTGATCCGGCTTCTGTGGCCTACGATGCTTTAAGCTCTGCTGTTGCTAATAATGCTGATGTGGTAATTATTGATACTGCCGGACGTCTTCATAATAAGGTCGGCCTGATGAATGAGTTGACTAAGATTAAAAATGTAATGAAGAAAGTGGTTCCTGATGCTCCCAATGAAGTCTTGTTGGTGCTGGATGGTTCTACTGGGCAGAATGCATTTGAACAGGCTAAACAATTTACATTAGCTACGGAAGTAACCGCGATGGCTATCACTAAGCTGGATGGTACGGCGAAAGGTGGAGTTGTTATCGGCATTTCTGATCAGTTTAAAATACCTGTTAAGTATATTGGCTTGGGTGAAGGCATAGAAGATTTACAGGTGTTCCGTAAGAAAGAATTTGTTGACTCGTTGTTTGGAGAGAATGCATGAAACGGAAAACAATTGATATCATAACTTTAGGGTGTTCTAAGAATTTAGTGGATTCGGAGCATTTGATGCGACAGCTGGAAGAATCCGGATATCATGTGACTCATGATACGGAAAAGCCTAAAGGAGAGATTACTGTTATCAATACTTGTGGTTTTATCGGTGATGCTAAAGAGGAATCCATTAACATGATCCTGGAATTTGCACAGGCAAAAGAAGAAGGGGAGCTGGAAAAGTTATATGTAATGGGTTGTCTTTCTGAACGCTATCTGAAAGAATTGGCGATTGAAATTCCGCAGGTGGATAAGTTTTATGGTAAATTTAACTGGGCGGAGTTATTGCAGGATCTGGGTAAAGCTTATCACGAAGAACTTCATATAGAGCGTACTCTCACTACTCCTAAACACTATGCATACCTGAAAATATCGGAGGGATGCGACCGGAAGTGTTCGTATTGTGCTATTCCGATTATTACAGGGCGGCATGTATCGCGACCGGTAGAGGAAATTTTGGATGAAGTCCGTTACCTGGTAAACAAGGGAGTAAAAGAGTTTCAGATAATAGCTCAGGAATTGACTTACTATGGTGTGGATCTGTATAAGAAGCAAATGCTTCCTGAACTTATAGAACGTATATCTGAAATTCCCGGGGTAGAATGGATTCGTTTACATTATGCTTATCCCGCACATTTTCCTACAGATTTGTTCCGGGTGATGCGTGAGCGTCCTAATGTGTGTAAGTATATGGATATAGCTCTTCAGCATATTAGTAATCCGATGTTGGAGAAAATGCGCCGCCATGTAACTCAGGAAGAAACTTATCAACTGATAGAACAATTCCGCAAAGAAGTACCTGGTATTCATTTGCGTACTACTTTAATGGTAGGGCATCCCGGAGAAACGGAGTCGGATTTTGAAGAGTTGAAAGAGTTTGTTCGTAAGGTGCGTTTCGATAGAATGGGGGCTTTTGCATATTCAGAGGAAGAAGGTACTTACGCAGCTGCACATTATGAGGATGAAATACCTCAGGAAGTAAAGCAGGCACGTCTGGATGAATTAATGTCCATTCAACAAGGTATTTCTGCCGAATTGAGCGCAGCAAAAGTGGGGCAATCCATGAAAGTTATTATTGATCGTCTGGAAGGGGATTATTATATCGGCCGTACTGAATTTGACTCTCCTGAAGTGGATCCGGAAGTATTGATAGAGCGTGGTGAACAAACGTTGCTTATTGGTAACTTTTACCAGGTAGAGATAATAAGTTCCGATGATTTCGACCTTTTTGGACAGGTTATTTAAATAATTTTCCCTAAGAATTTGTGTATATGCGGAAGTTTTGCTAATATAGCACCGAACTTTATAAAAATAGCTGGATTTTGAATAATAAGGAATTTACTTCAGAACTGTCACGAAGATTGGGATATACCATAAAGGATACATCCGAACTAATTGCATCTTTACTGTCGGACATGACACAACAGCTGCAAGAAGGGAATATTGTTTCCGTACAAAGTTTCGGTACTTTTGAGGTAAAGAAGAAAGCAGAGCGTATTACCATCAATCCAACGACAAAGTTGCGTATGCTGGTTCCGCCTAAGTTGGTGTTGACCTATAGGCCCAGTACGACTCTGAAAGATAAGTTTAAATAATGCCGTCTTCTACTCAAGTAACCCTTCGTAAATATGAATGAAAAGCTGAACATACAGAATTTAATAGAATTGCTTGCCGAAAAGCATGGCATGGATAAAACGGATGCTGAGAGCTTCGTGAAAGAATTTTTCCAGTTGATTGAAGAATCGTTGGAGAGCGATAAGTATGTGAAGATTAAAGGCTTGGGCACATTTAAGCTGATTGACGTGGATAGTCGTGAAAGCGTAAATATAAATACGGGCGAACGTTTTGAAATACAAGGACATACAAAGGTTTCATTTACTCCGGAGCCAACTTTAAAAGATTTGATAAACAAACCTTTTTCGCATTTTGAAACTGTGGTATTGAATGATGAAACAGTGTTAGAAGATACACCGGTGGAGGATAATTCTGAGGAAGAGGAAAAAGATGAAAATTTTGTAGAGCCTGAAAGTTCTACAGTTGTTGTAGAATCACAGGTTGTTGTTCAGGAAACGGCTGAAGGAAATATAGAAGAGTCGATAGAGGAGGCTGTTGAGACTACAGAGGAATCCATAGAAAGTATAGAGGAAGTGGCTGAAGTAATTGAAGAGAAAACTGAAATTGCTGAAGAAAAATTGATAGAGACAGCTGAAGAAGAAGTGATTCAGACTGTTGAGGAAACCGTAGAGGATATAAAAGAAGAACCAGTTTCGGAAGAAACGCCTTCTGTTTATCAGGCTGAATCGGCTCTTCTGTCCGAGGAAGAAGATTTGGTGCCTACTTATGAGGTTCCTGAGCCTCCATCACCTCCTGTGAATAAAGCAGACAGTTCCACCATGAAGTTTTTTATCGGAATTGTAGTGCTTGTAGTATTGCTGTGTGTAGGTGCTGTTACTTTTATGTATTATCCGGATTTACTGGATAGGATGTCTACGCCATCAAAAGAGAAAGTTGCTGATGAAAAAGTAGAGAAACCAGCCGTTCCGGTCGCTCTGACGGATAGTATTGTTCGAAAAGATACCGCAACTGTGGTTGCGAAGAAAGATACTGTGGCAGAAGTTGTTACTCCTAAAGTTGTTGAAGAACCGAAGCCGGTTGCAAAACAGGAGACTCCTGCTACTACTCCTAAAAAAGAGACAAAGAAAGCTGCTGCAACTCCTTTTGAGCCAGACTCTGTAAATTATAAGATTGTAGGTACGAAAGCTACTCATACTATCCAGGAAGGAGAAACTCTGACAAAGGTTGCACTTCGCTTTTACGGGACTAAGGCCCTGTGGCCCTATATTGTGAAGTATAATTCGGGTGTTATAAAGAATCCCGATCATGTGCCGTATGGTACTGTAATCAAGATACCGGAGCTCGAAAAGAAATAAAAGAAAATATTGCACCCCTGCAAGTTGATAATACTTCACTTGCAGGGGTGATTTGCTATTTATTCCTGTCTGCGAATTTGAAATTCTTTTCAGAAACTATTGTTAACTACTAAACTCTATGAAAGTAGTTTAATCTAATTGTTTTTTAATAAAAATTAGTTGGTATGGTTAATTTATTCCTGTACTTTTGGGAGCGAAAAAAATAATTACCAGTAGCATACTGGAGAAATCAATGGAATTTAAACAATAAAAATAATAGTATTTATGGCTGAAACAATTGATATCCGCGAACTGAACGAGCGGATTGAAAGACAAAGTTCTTTTGTTACCAACCTTACTGCTGGTATGGACCAGATTATCGTAGGACAAAAACATCTGGTAGAGTCATTGTTAATCGGTTTGCTGTCTGATGGACATGTATTATTAGAAGGTGTGCCCGGTTTGGCAAAGACATTGGCAATTAAGACGCTTGCTTCACTGATTGATGCAAAATACAGTCGTGTGCAGTTTACTCCCGATTTGCTGCCCGCCGATGTTATCGGTACAATGGTTTACAGTCAGAAAGACGAAACGTTCCAAGTAAAGAAAGGACCTGTTTTTGCCAACTTCGTTCTGGCAGATGAAATTAACCGTGCTCCGGCCAAGGTACAGAGTGCTTTGCTGGAAGCGATGCAGGAACGTCAGGTAACTATTGGTACGGAAACATTCCCGTTGCCCGAACCTTTCCTTGTGCTTGCTACACAGAATCCTATTGAGCAGGAAGGTACTTATCCGCTGCCTGAAGCCCAAGTGGACCGTTTCATGCTGAAAGTGGTTATCGACTATCCGAAGATGGAAGAAGAAAAAATGATTATCCGCCAGAATATCAATGGTGATAAATTCAATGTGAAGCCTATTCTGAAAGCTCAGGAGATTATTGAAGCACGTAAAGTTGTTCGTCAGGTATATCTGGATGAGAAGATTGAACGCTACATTGTTGATATTGTATTTGCTACCCGTTATCCGGAGAAATATGATCTGAAGGAACTGAAAGATATGATTGGTTTCGGTGGTTCTCCCCGTGCCTCTATCAATCTGGCATTGGCTGCCCGTACTTATGCTTTCATTAAACGTCGTGGTTATGTGATTCCTGAAGATGTTCGTGCTGTGGCTCATGATGTATTGCGTCATCGTATCGGATTGACTTACGAAGCAGAGGCCAGCAACCTGACTTCTGACGAGATCATCAGCAAAATACTGAATAAGGTTGAAGTACCTTAATTAAGTAAGCATTTTTAAAAAGGTCTTCCGAGACCTGTTAATAAATGGTGTGAACGTTTTTAAAGAATCTTGCCAACGTTTTTAAAGAACGTTGCCGGTATTTATTAACGGAATTATTTAACGATATAGATGGAAACAAGTGAACTGTTAAAAAAAGTCCGTCAGATTGAAATCAAGACGCGCGGATTATCCAACAATATCTTTGCCGGCCAGTATCATTCGGCCTTCAAGGGTAGGGGTATGGCATTTTCAGAGGTGCGCGAATATCAGTTTGGCGATGACATACGCGACATTGACTGGAACGTGACCGCTCGCTTCAATAAGCCTTACGTGAAGGTGTTCGAAGAAGAGCGCGAGCTGACCGTTATGTTGCTGGTGGATGTTTCCGGTAGTTTGGAATTCGGTACAGTGAAGCAGATGAAAAAGGATATGGTGACGGAAATAGCTGCAACGTTGGCTTTTTCGGCTATACAAAACAACGACAAAATCGGGGTTATCTTTTTCTCTGACCGGATAGAGAAATTTATTCCGCCTAAGAAAGGGCGTAAGCATATCTTATATATTATTCGCGAACTGATTGACTTTAAAGCGGAGAGTCGGAGAACTGACATCCGGCTCGGACTGGAATATCTGACAAACGTAATGAAGCGTCGTTGTACAGCCTTCCTGTTATCCGATTTCATTGATCAGGGGAACTTTAAGAATGCAATGACTATCGCCAACCGGAAACATGATATGGTGGCTATCCAGGTGTATGACCGCAGGGTAGAGGAACTGCCGGCTATCGGTTTGATGAAAATAAAGGATGCTGAGACCGGACATGAGCAGTGGATTGATACTTCGTCGCGTGCTGTTCGTCGTGCTCATCACGACTGGTGGGTGAATAAACAGGTGGAACTGAACGAAACATTCACTAAAAGTAATGTCGATAATGTGTCGGTACGCACCGATCAGGACTATGTCAAAGCATTGATGAATTTGTTTGCGAAACGAAATTAATCGGAAAAATGAAAAGATATCTATTTCTGATAACCCTATTGGGGATGTTGACTGGCAAGGCAGTGGCTCAGTCGGTAACAGTGGATGCTACCATTGACTCTCTGCAAATTTATATCGGTGACCAGGCGAAGATTAAACTTCAGGTAGCCTTGGATGCCGATAAACGGGCTATTTTCCCTGTTTATACGGATACGCTGGTAAGTGGTGTGGAGATTATAGATGTTGCAAAGCCGGATACGCAGTATATAAATGATGATAAACGAATGCTGATTACGCAGGAGTATACTGTTACATCATTTGACTCGGCATTGTATTATCTGCCACCGATGGAAGTATTGGTGGATAATAAGGCATATCGTTCGAAGGCATTGGCACTGAAGGTATATTCGATGAATGTGCCATTGGATCCTGAGAATCCGGAACAGTTTTTTGGTCCGAAGACAGTAATGCAACCTCCTTTTGTGTGGGAAGATTGGTATGGGATTATCACCTGTGGCATATTGCTTATTCCGATTGCATTATTACTTATCTATCTGATCATGCGTATCTGTGACAATAAACCTATCATCCGTAAGGTAAAGGTTGAACCGAAGTTACCTCCGCATCAGATGGCGATGAGAGAAATAGAGCGTATCAAAGGGGAAAAAGTATGGCAAAAGGGACAGCCGAAGGAGTATTACACGGAATTGACAGATACTTTGCGTACGTATATTAAAGAGCGTTTTGGTTTCAATGCTTTGGAAATGACCTCTTCGGAGATTATAGAAAAGCTGCTTGAAATGCAAGATAAAGAAGCTATTGCAGATTTACGTTCTCTTTTTGAGACTGCCGATTTGGTGAAGTTCGCTAAACATAATCCGTTGATGAACGAAAATGATGCGAATCTGATCAATGCTATCGAATTTATCAATGAAACCAAGGAGAAAGAAGTGGAGAATGCAAAACCACAACCCACTGAAATTACCATCATTGAGAAACGTTCATTGCGTACTAAAATATTGCTGGGCATAGGCATCGTAGTATTGTCGGTTGCCTTGATTGGTTCGTTCGTTTATATTGGAATGCAGTTATACAATTATTTTGCGTAGTAGCAGAATTTAAGGGTAACTCCAATCTTAAATTGTAAATTGTTAAATAGTAAATACAATGGTTTTTGCCAATATTGAATATTTGTTTTTGCTGCTGTTGCTTATACCTTATATAGTATGGTATATCATGAAGCGGAGGAATAATGAAGCTACACTTCAGATTTCGGATGCTCGTGTATATGCTCATACACCGAAGAGTTATAAGAACTATTTGTTGCATGTGCCTTTTATGTTACGGATTATTGCCTTGGCATTGATTATCGTAGTGTTGGCGCGTCCTCAAACTACTAATAGCTGGCAAAACAGTGAAATTGAAGGTATAGATATTATGATGGCCATCGACGTATCTACCAGTATGCTGGCAGAGGATTTGAAACCGAATCGTCTGGAAGCTGCTAAAGATGTGGCTGCGGAGTTTATCAATGGTCGGCCCAATGATAATATCGGTATAACTTTATTTGCCGGTGAAAGTTTTACGCAATGTCCGTTGACGGTGGATCATGCAGTGCTTCTGAATCTGTTTCAAGGCATTAAGTGTGGTATTATTGAAGATGGAACAGCAGTCGGTATGGGTATTGCTAATGCCGTTACCCGCTTGAAAGACAGTAAAGCGAAGTCTAAAGTAATCATTCTGTTGACGGATGGTACAAATAATAAAGGAGATATATCTCCGCTGACTGCGGCGGAAATAGCTAAGAGTTTTGGTATCCGGGTTTATACAATTGGTGTAGGTACAAACGGAATGGCTCCGTATCCTTATCCGGTGGGTAACACTGTGCAGTATGTCAATATGCCGGTGGAGATTGATGAAAAGACACTGACGCAGATTGCGGCTACCACAGAAGGTAATTATTTCCGTGCTACCAGTAATTCTAAGCTGAAAGAGGTATATGAGGAGATTGATAAGTTGGAGAAAACCAAGTTGAATGTGAAGGAATACAGCAAGCGCCAGGAAGAATACCGTTGGTTTGCTTTGGCGGCATTTTTGTGCGTGTTACTTGAAGTATTGCTTCGTAATTCTATCTTGAAGAAGATACCTTAAAACAATGCATTAATTGTAAATTACTAAATTGTACATAGAAAGATGTTTCGATTTGAAGAACCTACATATTTATACCTGTTGCTCCTGTTGCCTTTCCTGGCGGCTTTCTACCTGTACTCCAATTATCGGAGACGGAAAGCGATCCGTAAGTTTGGCGATCCGGTGCTAATGGCACAGTTGATGCCGGATGTATCTAAATATCGTCCGGATGTGAAGTTTTGGCTGGTGTTTGCTGCAATCGGACTGTTTGCTGTATTGCTGGCACGTCCGCAGTTTGGCTCTAAGTTGGAGACTGTGAAACGTCAGGGAGTAGAGGTAATGATTGCGTTGGATATTTCTAACTCTATGTTGGCACAAGATGTACAACCCAGTCGTCTGGAGAAAGCCAAGAGACTGGTAGCACAATTGGTTGACAAGATGGAGAATGATAAGGTAGGTATGATTGTGTTTGCTGGTGATGCCTTTACACAGTTGCCTATTACAAGCGATTATATTTCTGCCAAGATGTTTTTGGAATCTATTAATCCGTCATTGATATCCAAGCAGGGTACGGCTATCGGTGCAGCTATTAATCTGGCTACCCGCAGTTTTACACCCCAGGAAGGAGTAGGGCGTGCCGTCATCGTTATTACTGACGGTGAAAACCATGAAGGCGGAGCTGTGGAAGCGGCCAAGGCTGCTGCGGAAAAAGGTATTCAAGTCAGTGTTCTGGGTGTGGGTATGCCTGATGGTGCACCTATCCCCGTAGAAGGAACCAATGACTTCCGTCGTGACCGTGACGGAAACGTGGTTGTAACCCGCTTGAATGAGCAGATGTGTCAGGAAATAGCTCAGGCAGGAGATGGAATTTATGTGCGTGTAGACAACTCAAATGCTGCACAAAAGGTGATTGCTCAGGAGATTAATAAAATGGCGAAAGCGGATGTGGAAACACAGGTTTATACAGAGTTCAACGAACAATTCCAGGCTGTTGCATGGATTATATTGTTACTGTTGTTGGCTGAAATGCTGATTTTGGAACGTAAAAACCCGTTATTCCGTAATATCCATCTGTTTAAAAAGGAAGAAAGGTATGATGATGAGAAATAGAACTATCGGAATTATCTTGCTGCTACTGACGGCTATTTCAGTTTCTGCACAGAAAGCGGAACGCGACTATATTCGTAAGGGAAACCGTGCTTATAAAGATAGTACGTACGTAAATGCTGAAGTGAATTATCGGAAAGCTATTGATGTGAATCCGAAGTCAGCGATATCCATGTATAATCTGGGTAATACGCTTATGCAACAGAATAAGTTGCAGGAGGCTATGGAGCAGTTTGTTGCTGCCACTAAAATGGAGAAAGATAAGGGTAATCTTGCTCAAATCTATCATAATATGGGAGTAATATTCCACTCCGGTAAGGATTATGCCAAAGCTGTGGAAGCATACAAAGAGTCACTACGTAATAATCCGAAAGATAACGAGACGCGTTATAACTTGGCTTTGGCTCAGAAAATGCTGAAAGATCAGGAACAGAATCAGCAGAATCAAGACCAGAACCAAGATCAGAATCAGGACAAAAAGGAGCAGGAAAAAGAACAAGATAAAGACAAACAAGACCAAAATCAACAAGATCAGCAGAATCAGGATCAACAGCAGCAACCTCCTCAGCCACAAGAAAATCAGATGTCAAAGGAAAATGCTGAACAGCTTTTGAAGTCGGTGATGCAGGATGAGAAAGATGTACAGGATAAGGTGAAGAAACAGCAAGTTATCCAAGGTGGTCGTTTGGAAAAGGATTGGTAAATAATAAAAGATACGATAATATATGAGAAAATTAATTTTCTTATGGATAGCACTGGTAGTAGTCAGTCTGCAAGCTTTGGCTAATGACAAGGTGTCATTTACCGCGTCAGCTCCTGATGCTGTAGCGGTGGGTGACCAGTTCAGACTGGCATATACAGTGACTACACAGAAGGTGAGAGATTTCCGTGCTCCTTCTATTAAGGGGTTTGACGTACTGATGGGCCCCAGTCGCTCTCAGCAAAGTAGTATGCAAATAGTTAATGGGGTATCGACCTCAACCAGCAGTATTACTTTCACTTATATACTGATGGCTACTACTGAGGGTAGTTTCACAATTCCGGGAGCTACAATAACAGCCGATGGTAATCAGATGGTTTCTAATTCTGTGCAAATCAAGGTTCTGCCAGCAGATCAGGCCGGAGCAGCTTCTTCAGGCGGAGGTAGTAGTAGTCAACAGGGCAATACCAGCCGTGCTTCTTCAGGAACTTCTGTTTCCAATCAGGATCTCTTTATTTTGCCTACTATTAGTAAGGCCAATGTGTATGAACAAGAAGCATTCTTGCTGACTTATAAAATTTACACTCTGGTTGACCTTCGTGGTTTTGACAATGTGAAACTTCCTGATTTTAAGGGATTTCATTCACAAGAAGTCGAACTTCCGAGTGATAGAAAATGGAGCTTGGAACATTATAAAGGGCGGAATTATCAAACTACCGTTTACCGGCAATTTGTGTTGTTTCCACAGCAGTCTGGTAATTTGACTATTGATCCGGCACGTTTTGATGCTTCTATTGCTAAAGCTACTCAAGTATCTGATCCATTTGAAGCTTTCTTTAATGGTGGCAGTAACTACATTGAAGTCAAAAAGACATTGATGACGCCGAAACTAACTGTAGATGTAAAACCCTTACCAGGCGATAAACCTGCTGATTTTTCCGGTGGAGTGGGAGAGTTTAGCATTTCTTCTTCCATTAATAGTACTAATGTAAAGACAAACGATGCTGTAACTATTAAACTTGTCATTTCCGGTACAGGCAATTTGAAGTTAATAGGTGATCCTGAGGTGAAATTCCCAGATGACTTCGAGGTATATGACCCTAAAGTTGATAATAAATTCAGGCTGACAAGTGCAGGACTTTCGGGTAGTAAGGTTATTGAATATCTGGCTATTCCACGCAATGCCGGAACATTTAAAATACCAGCGGTGAAATTCAGCTATTTTGATATCAAATCCCGTACTTATAAGATATTGACTACCGAAGAGTATGAATTGCATGTAGAGAAAGGTGAAGGAAATGCAGCGCAAACTATTGCTAACTTTACGAATAAAGAGGATTTGAAAGTCTTGAATGAGGATATTCGATTCATCAAGCAAAATGATGTGACGCTTTCTCAAAAGGGAGATTTCTTCTTTGACTCTATGCTATATTGGTTGCTCTATTTAGTACCTGGCGTTGCGTTTATCATTTTCTTTATCATTTACCGTAAGCAGATAGCTGCTAATGCTAATGTTGCGAAAATGCGTACGAAAAAGGCAAATAAAGTTGCTGTTAAACGTATGAAGTTAGCTGGTAAGTTGTTGGCTGAGAATAAAAAAGATGTTTTCTATGACGAAGTCTTGAAGGCTCTTTGGGGATATATAAGCGATAAATTGAATATTCCGGTTTCTCGACTTTCAAAAGATAATATTGAAGAGGAACTTCGTAAATATGGAGTGGAGGATGCTTTGATTAAAGAATTCCTGGCTGCATTGAATGATTGTGAGTTTGCCCGTTTTGCTCCTGGCGATGATAATCAGGCTATGGATAAAGTCTATTCGGCTTCATTAGCAGTAATAAGTAAAATGGAGAATTCGATTAAACATTAATTAGGAGGTTATATGATGAAAAAAATACTGTTTTTTACTTTTGTTGGCCTGTTAATGGCATTGACCTCTTCTGGACAGACTGCATCGGATACATTACAACAAGCGAATGATTCGGTAACAATAGGTTCACACACTGAATTCTCGGCTGCTGCGCAAGAGAATAGTGTGACAAAAGCAGAAGGGGATAGCGCATATGTGAAGAATGATTATGCCTCTGCTATTCAGATATATGAAGCTCTGCTGAAAGAAGGAGAAGCGGCTGAGGTATACTATAACTTAGGAAATAGCTACTATAAGGCCGGTGATATAGCAAAAGCCATTTTAAATTATGAGCGTGCACTTTTAATACAGCCAGGCAATGCTGATATTCGGGCTAATTTGGAGATTGCTCGTGCAAAAACAATTGATAAAGTGATTCCCGTACCCGAGGTTTTCTTTGTATCTTGGACGAAATCATTGATTAATTGTTTGAGTGTGGATGCTTGGGCAAAGGTAGGCGTCGTTTGTTTCTTTTTGTTGCTTGCATCTCTTTACTTCTTCTTCTTTTCCAAGCAAATCGTGTGGAAGAAAATAGGATTTATTGCAGGGATAGTATTTCTGGTGTTAGTTTTATTAGCGAATGTCTTTGCTTTTCAACAAAAAAATGAGCTATTGAATCGTAACAATGCTATCGTACTAACTCCAAGTGTAACAGTACGTAGTACTCCGAGTGAAAGTGGCACCAGTTTGTTCATATTGCATGAGGGACGGAAGGTTGAAATTAAAGATAACTCCATGCGTGAATGGAAAGAAATCCGCTTAGAGGATGGTAAAGTAGGATGGGTACCTGCGTCATCTGTTGAAGTTATCTGATAGATATAATTCTTTCATAATAAGATAGTTAATAATAGAAAGAAGCCTGTTGAAAGGGAAAATACAAATCTCCTTTTGATAGGCTTCTTTATTTTTGTAAAAAAGACACCGAAATAGTTTGTTTTATCTTTTTTTTTCCTTAAGTTTATAGCGTGATAAGTGAAACTCACAGAGTTATTAACCATTAAATTTATAAATATGAGAACAATAACATTTAATGAACTTCGCAGAATTAAAGATTCATTACCTACTGGTAGTATGCATAGAATAGCCGATGAGCTCGGATTGAACGTCGATACAGTTAGAAATTTTTTTGGCGGTCACAATTTTAAGGAGGGTAAGAGTGTTGGGATACATTTAGAACCTGGTCCGGATGGTGGTTTGGTTATGTTGGATGATACTACCGTCCTTGATAGAGCTCTAAAAATTCTAGATGAAATGAATGCCAGTGCTGAGCCTGTTCGAGCTTAAGAAAAGAAAGTTATAAATGAATCCCAATTGATAGACAAACAATTGGGATTTCTTATTTGTTTATAAAGTAAAAACAGTTGATTATGGAAGACAAGTTAGTAACCTTAGCTATTCTGACTTATGCAAAAGCTCAGATATTGAAGAATGTGCTTGAAAATGAAGGTATTGAAACCTATATTCATAATGTAAATCAAATACAACCTGTAGTGTCTTCAGGTGTGCGCTTACGTATAAAAGAAAGCGATCTACCGCGTGCATTGAAGATAACTGAGAGCTCTGCTTGGCTTTCTGAAGAGGTAGTGGGAGGGAAGTCACCCAAAGTAGAAAAGGAGAGTAATAAGGTCTTAATTCCTGTAGACTTTTCTAATTATTCAATGAAGGCATGTGAGTTTGGTTTTAATTTCGCTCAGAATATGGGAGCGGAAGTTGTGTTGCTTCATGTTTATTTTACACCAATCTATACCACGTCATTACCTTATGGAGACGTTTTTAATTATCAGCTAACAGATGATGAAAATGTAAAAAACATATTACAAAAAGTTCATGAAGATTTAAATACTTTATCTGACAAGGTAAAAGCAAAAGTAGCTTCAGGAGAGTTTCCGAATGTAAAATATAGTTGTGTATTGCGTGAAGGTATTCCAGAAGAGGAAATTCTTCGTTATTCGAAGGAATATCGACCACGTATTGTGATTATGGGGACTCGTGGTAAAAATCAGAAAGATATAGATTTAATTGGTAGTGTAACTGCTGAGGTAATTGAGCGAAGCCGCGTACCAGTTTTAGCCATTCCGGAGAATACTCCATTTAAACAGTTGGCAGAAGCTAAACGTATTGCATTTATCACCAATTTTGATCAACGGGATTTAATTGCATTCGATTCTTTGATTGCTGCTTTAAAGCCATTTCATTTCTCTGTATCTTTGATTCATCTGTCAGATGTTAAGGATACTTGGAATGAAATTAAATTAGGTGGTATTAAGGAATATTTTCAAAAACAGTATCCGGACCTGGAAATTCATTATGATGTTGTGATGAATGATGATTTCTTGAACAGCTTAGATAATTACATAAAAACTAATCATATTGATATAATTACGTTGACTACTTATAAACGCAATATATTCTCTCGCTTATTTAATCCAGGTATTGCTCGGAAGATGATTTTTCATTCCGATACACCGCTGTTAGTTATTTATGGACGCCCAAGCTAAAATAAATAGCGCAAACAATTTAGACTAATAATAAGGATTATGTTTAATATACAATGCTAATATTCATTGGACCAGATTATTATACTTCCCTATTATAAAAAAATAGTATTTAGTAAGAAGCTCCTAAAAAATAAAAAGCCTAATCAACCATGTTGATTAGGCTTTTTATTAAAAACTATTGGTGTGTTTATTGAACCATTTTTTCGATTTCTTCGAATTCAGGTCCCATATCCAAATTGTAGTATACCCGGTATAAACCATTCAACCATAAATCTTTTTGGTCAGGCTTCAATGCTCTTGCTTTTTCATAGCAAGGTTTCGCTTTTTCATAGAAAGCTTTCAAAGTTGCCTGATCTTCTTTATACTTAGGATCATTTACATCTGCTGTTGCTTTCTCTGAGAAGTCTTGTGCTTGCAGACAGTAGATCAAACCTAAATTAGAAAATGCTTCTGCGTAATTAGGATCTATTTCTGTTGTCTTAGTATAATACTTGATAGCATTATTGAGTGCATCTGCAGCTTCTTGCTCTTTCTTTTCATTTTTCAGGTTAGTGTACATATTATGATAAAGATATCCTTTTACATACAGATAGAATGTATTATTAGGATCTTTAGCCAACATGTCATCAGCAAACTGCATAGCTTCATCGTATTTATTATTATTGCTATAATAATCAATCAAATGACCGAAGAAGAATGAATGTTGAGGGTATTTCTGCAAACCTTCTTTTAAAGAAGCAACCCACTTTACAGTATCACCTTGTGCTTTTAAAGCTGTAGAAATGAATTCCATTGCATACTGACCTACTTCCTTATCATTCTGTGCATAAGGAGCATATTTCAGAACGCTAGGGTAATCTTCCATTTTAGCCGCTGCCAAACTTGCATAATATGCAATCTGTGGTAAAATAGTATCTGTCTGCAGGAAATTTTCCTTTTCAAACATAGGATTTTGAGCTATTTCAATGTAAGTTCCAAAGAAATCTAATGCTTCTTTGTTCTTCTCCAAATTATAGTATTGAATACCTCCATTGATCAAGTTAGGACGCTCTGCTATAATTGCAGCAGCGTTAGCCTTTCTGTACTTGTTCTTAATCTTTCCCTTTTCATTTGGAACCTGTGCCAGTTCATCACATTTGAGGTAGTACTTACACATGTTTAATGCACTGTTGTATACCTTAAGAGTATCATAAGGTTTTCTCAAAAATGCGTCTTTCATTTCCTCCTCATTAATCCTTTTTTGAATAAAACCGGCTACATCCCAAGTGTCGGCATTATCCTTTGTTTCAGGATTAGTCAAGGCTTGATTGATGAGCTGTTCGGCCTTATTAAAGTTCGGCTTTACTTCATTCGCAATGCTTTTAGCTTCTTTCACAGTCTTTTCTTGAGCGAAAGTGAAGCCTGCAGCGAGCAATAAAATCACTGAAAATAATACTCTTTTCATGATAGTTGTAAAATTAAAATTAATATTATGTCTATTCTTTATCTTCATTATTGGCTTCATTATCAGAGTTATAGTCTTTCTCCTCTCCTTCTACTTCATTTATAGTAGGCGGAATTGGAGAATTTTCATCATCAACAGGAATTTCATCTTCCATACTTTCTGATGTAACCTTACATACTGAACCGATCTCATCGTTTCTCTTTTCAAGATTGATCAGACGAACACCTTGGGTAGCACGGCCCATAATACGGACATCAGCAACTTTCAGACGAATGGTGATACCAGATTTATTGATAATCATCAAGTCATTATCATCTGTTACAGACTTTATTGTTACCAATTTACCTGTTTTATCGGTGATATTCATCGTCTTAACACCCTTACCGCCACGATTAGTCTTACGGTAGTCTTCGATATCAGAACGTTTGCCATAGCCTTGTTCAGAAACTACCATAATGGTTTCTGCTTCAGGATCTTTGATGCAAATCATTCCAACAACTTCATCTTGCCCGTCTTCGTCAAGCGTCATACCACGCACACCGGTTGCAGTACGTCCCATAACGCGTACAGCACTTTCGTGGAAGCGAATAGCACGTCCATTACGATTGGCAATGATAATTTCGTTGTCACCGTTAGTCATACGTACTTCGATAACGCGGTCGTCCTCACGGATAGTAATGGCGTTTACACCATTCTGGCGAGGGCGGGAATACTGTTCAAGTAATGTCTTCTTGATAACACCATTCTTGGTACAGAATAAGACATAATGGCTGTTGATGAAGTCTGTGTCAGAAAGGTTCTTTACACGCAGATATGCATTTACAGCATCGTCTGAATCAATATTCAGCAAGTTTTGGATGGCACGTCCCTTGGAATTCTTGGTACCTTCAGGGATTTCATATACTTTGAGCCAATAGCACTTACCCTTTTGAGTAAAGAACATCATGGTATTGTGCATGGTTGCCGGATATATGTGTTCAATGAAGTCTGCATCGCGGGTATCTGTACCCTTGGAGCCTACTCCACCACGGTTTTGAGCACGGAACTCACTCAACGGAGTACGTTTAATATAGCCCATATGAGAAATGGTGATAATCATTTCGTCATCTGCATAGAAATCTTCCGGATTGAATTCTTCGGATGAGTAAACAATCTCAGAACGACGTTCATCTCCGTATTTAGCTTTTACTTCAATTAATTCATCGGTAATAACTTTGCGGCAAAGTTCATCATTCGAAAGAATTTCTTCGTAATAAGCAATCATCTTCATTACTTCTTCATATTCAGCGTGAAGCTGATCCTGCATCAGTCCGGTCAATTGGCGCAAACGCATTTCTACGATGGCACGAGACTGAATTTCAGTTAATTGGAAGCGTTCTATCAAGCCGGCAATGGCATCATTAGGTGTCTTTGCGGCACGGATGATACGGATTACTTCATCGATATTATCTGATGCTATGATTAATCCTTCCAATATATGAGCACGTTCTTTAGCCTTACGCAAGTCATATTGAGTACGACGGATAACCACCTCATGGCGATGTTCTACGAAGTACTTAATCATGTCTTTCAGATTCAGCAAACGGGGACGCCCGTGTACCAATGCTACGTTGTTCACACTGAAAGAAGTCTGTAACAACGTCATCTTATAGAGTTTATTCAAGACTACGCTGGCGTTGGCATCACGTTTGATATCAATTACAATACGCATACCTTCACGGTCAGACTCATCATTGGCATTGGAGATACCCTCTATCTTCTTATCATTGGCTAAATCAGCGATATTCTTGATCAGTTCCGCCTTATTGACACCATACGGGATTTCCGTGATGACAATTTTGTCATGTGTAGAACTGGTTTCAATTTCTGCTCTTGCACGCATGATAACGCGACCGCGACCAGTAAGATATGCCTCGCGTACGCCACTCATACCATATATATATCCTCCTGTTGGGAAATCGGGAGCTTTCACATAGTTCATCAACTCCTCTATCTCGATATCGTTGTTCTCGATGTATGCGATGCAAGCATCGATAACCTCTGAAAGGTTGTGGGTAGGCATATTGGTTGCCATACCTACAGCAATACCAGATGCACCGTTTACCAAAAGGTTTGGAATACGGGTAGGCATAACGGTAGGCTCCTGCAAAGAATCGTCGAAGTTGCTCTGCATATCAACGGTTTCTTTGTCGAGGTCTTGCATCATATCTTCACCAATCTTGCGCAAGCGACACTCGGTGTAACGCATAGCTGCTGCGCTATCGCCGTCTACCGAACCATAGTTACCCTGGCCATCTACCACCATGTAACGCATTGCCCAAGGCTGTGCCATACGAACTAATGCACCGTAAACGGAAGAGTCACCATGCGGGTGATACTTACCCAATACTTCACCTACAACTCTGGCTGATTTTTTATAAGGTTTATCAGACGTATTTCCTAGTCCCATCATTCCGAAGAGAATTCTACGGTGGACAGGCTTAAAACCATCTCTAACATCCGGAAGGGCACGCGAAACGATGACCGACATGGAGTAGTCAATGTACGATGACTTCATTTCCTCCTCGATGTTAATCTTTATAATTCTGTCTTGTTCAAGCATTTAAAAAGATTATTAATTATACATACTTTGGTTCATGAAAAACCACGCTAAAGTACTGCTTTTTTACGATATACAAAAGTTTTCGCCCATAAACTTTGTTTCAGAACCATTCTCTCACCTACTTTGTTCTTATAATATATAAATAAGGTATTAATAAGGAGCTTTTTCCCAAGAATGAAAGCACTTTAGTATGATACTGGTGAACGGATATTAAACTGTGGCACGGGTTTTGTATATAAATAATAAATAAAACGATGAAATACGTACAGGAAATTATAAATGCGTATCTTTGTATTAAGTAACACCTTAGAATAAGGAAGGAGAATATTAAGTATGAATAATCAGTTTTCACAAAGAGTTTCTGACATTATCACTTACAGCAAGGAGGAAGCTAACCGGCTGAAGAATAGATATATCGGTCCGGAGCATCTTCTACTCGGCATGTTGCGAGACGGCGGAGGGAAAGCTATAGAAATATTGCAGAAACTGGATATAGACCTAAACAGGGTTAAGAAACGCCTGGAAGGTTTTTTAAAAGAGATTGAAGATGATAACTTGTTGCCCGATGCAGACATTCCATTGTCTCCGATGGCAGCTAAGATATTGAAAATGTGTATACTCGAGGCTCGTCTGCTGAAGAGTGCCACTGCTGATACTGAACATGTATTGCTGGCTATCTTGAAAGACGGTAATAATTTGGCCGCTACGGTATTGGAAGAAAATAATATAGATTATAAGTCAGTGTTCGAACAGCTTTCCATGAAAGCCAGCCCTAACGCAGGTATGGGATTTACGGAAGATGATGATGAGGAAGAAGATGAAATGAATATGTCTTCACGTTCTTCTCAAAGTGGTAGTTCACAGTCTTCTACGCAAACAGCGTCTAAGAAACCATCCAATGATACTCCGGTATTGGATAACTTTGGTATGGATATGACCCGGGCTGCGGAAGAAGGTAGACTGGATCCTGTGGTAGGTCGTGAACGTGAAATCGAGCGATTGGCTCAGATATTGAGCCGTCGTAAGAAGAATAATCCGGTATTGATAGGTGAGCCTGGTGTAGGTAAATCAGCTATTGTAGAGGGATTAGCATTACGTATTGTTCAGAAGAAAGTATCCCGTATTCTGTTTGATAAACGTGTGGTAATGCTTGATATGGCTTCTGTAGTAGCCGGAACCAAGTATCGCGGACAGTTTGAGGAGCGTATTCGTTCTATCATTAATGAGTTGCAGAAGAATCCGAACGTAATTCTGTTTATTGACGAGATTCACACGATTGTGGGTGCCGGAGCAGCTGCCGGTTCTATGGATGCTGCCAATATGTTGAAACCTGCATTGGCACGTGGTGAAATACAATGTATAGGTGCCACTACCCTTGATGAATACCGGAAGAATATAGAAAAAGACGGTGCTTTGGAACGCCGTTTCCAGAAAGTGATTGTTGAACCGACCACCGCTGAGGAAACGCTCCAGATATTGAAGAATATCAAAGAGAAGTACGAAGACCATCATAATGTGACTTATACGGATGAAGCGCTGGAAGCATGTGTCAAGTTGACAGGCCGCTACATTACTGACCGTAACTTCCCGGATAAGGCTATTGATGCTTTGGATGAAGCCGGTTCGCGCGTCCATCTGACAAACATTACTGTTCCGAAAGAGATTGAAGAACAGGAGAAACTGATTGAAGAAGCCCGTCAACAAAAGGCGGATGCGGTGAAATCGCAGAATTTCGAACTTGCTGCCAGCTTCCGTGATCATGAGAAAGAGTTTTCTGCTCGTCTGGAAGAAATGAAGGCTGAATGGGAAGCTCGCTTAAAAGATGACCGTCAGATAGTTGGTGAGGAAGAAATTGCGAATGTGGTTTCTATGATGTCCGGTGTGCCTGTACAGCGTATGGCGCAGGCTGAAGGTATTAAGTTAGCGGGTATGAAAGAAGAGCTGCAAGCTAAAGTTATAGCTCAGGATCCAGCTATTGAAAAGGTGACGAAAGCTATTCTGCGTAGTCGTGTAGGATTGAAAGATCCTAACCGTCCTATCGGAACATTCTTGTTCCTGGGACCTACGGGTGTGGGTAAAACTCACTTGGCGAAACAGTTGGCGAAATATATGTTTGGCTCTGCCGATGCGCTGATACGTGTGGATATGAGTGAATATATGGAGAAGTTTACCGTTTCTCGTCTTGTTGGTGCACCTCCGGGATACGTAGGATACGAAGAAGGCGGACAGTTGACAGAGAAAGTGCGCCGTAAACCTTACTCTATCGTATTGTTGGACGAGATTGAGAAAGCTCACCCGGATGTATTCAACATCTTGTTACAACTGATGGATGAAGGTCGTCTGACTGACAGTTATGGCAGAACTGTAGACTTCAAGAATACAGTGGTTATCATGACTTCAAACATTGGTACACGTCAATTGAAAGACTTCGGTCGTGGTGTAGGTTTTGCCGCCCAAAATCGTACGGATGATAAAGAATATTCACGCGGCGTGATACAAAAGGCTTTGAATAAGTCGTTTGCCCCTGAGTTTCTGAACCGTGTCGACGAGATTATTACTTTCGATCAGCTTTCGCTGGATGCTATCGAAAAGATTATCGATATCGAGTTGAAAGGCTTGTATGAGCGCGTAGAATCTCTTGGATATAAGCTTGTTATTGATGCTAAAGCCAAGACGTTCATGGCATCTAAAGGATATGATGTGCAGTTTGGTGCCCGCCCGTTGAAGCGTGCCATCCAGACTTATCTGGAAGATGGACTTTCGGAATTGATTATTTCTTCTGAATTGCAGACGGGCGATACGATTTCTGTCTCTTTGAACGAAGAAAAAGGAGAACTGGACATCAAGAAAGCATAAAAATGAAGTCTTCTTAGAAGATGATAAACAGTCAAAATGTCAGTCCTTATGGGCTGGCATTTTTTTTGCATTACACTTGCCAAACGATTAAATATATAAACTTAAAAATATAAATCATAAGTAGTATGCAAAAAGGAAATATTGGGGTAACTACCGAAAACATTTTCCCCGTTATCAAAAAGTTCTTGTACAGCGATCATGAAATTTTTCTCCGTGAGTTGGTTTCTAATGCCGTAGATGCTACGCAGAAGTTGAAAACCTTAGCCTCTATTGGCGAGTTTAAAGGTGAGGTTGGCGATTTGACCGTACATGTGTCTTTAGGAAAAGATACAATTACTGTTTCGGACCGTGGTATTGGTTTGACTGCCGAAGAAATCGACAAATATATCAACCAAATTGCTTTTTCAGGTGCCAACGATTTCCTGGAGAAGTATAAGAATGATGCTAATGCAATTATCGGTCACTTCGGTTTAGGCTTTTATTCAGCTTTCATGGTAGCTAAGAAAGTGGAAATTATCACGAAATCCCATAAAGAAGGTGCTCAAGCTGTGAAATGGAGTTGCGATGGCAGTCCGGAGTTCACCATTGAGAACATTGATAAAGCTGACCGTGGTACAGATATAGTACTTTACATTGACGATGAAAGTAAGGAATTCCTGGAAGAGGCCCGTATTTCTTCTCTGTTGAAGAAATATTGTAGTTTCCTTCCCATACCTATTGCTTTTGGTAAAAAGAAAGACTGGAAAGATGGAAAACAGGTTGAAACAGACGAAGATAATATCATCAATGACAGCAATCCGTTGTGGACATTGAAGCCCAGCGAACTGAAGGATGAAGATTATAAGAAGTTCTATCGTGACCTGTATCCGATGTCTGATGAACCTTTGTTCTGGATACATCTGAACGTAGATTATCCGTTCCATCTGACAGGTATCCTCTACTTCCCGAAAGTAAAGAGCAATATCGAACTGAATAAGAATAAGATACAGCTTTATAGCAACCAGGTATACGTTACGGATTCAGTAGAAGGTATCGTACCTGACTTTCTGACACTGTTGCATGGTGTGCTCGATTCTCCGGATATTCCGTTGAATGTATCCCGTTCTTATCTACAGAGCGACTCTAACGTGAAGAAGATTTCGACATATATCACGAAGAAAGTATCTGATCGTCTGCAATCTATCTTTAAAAATGATCGCAAACAGTTCGAGGAAAAGTGGAATGACCTGAAGATTTTCATCAATTACGGAATGCTTACTCAGGAAGACTTCTATGACAGAGCAAAAGATTTTGCCCTTTTCACCGATACGGATGGTAAATGCTATACATTTGAAGAGTATCAGAAGTTGATTAAAGATAATCAGACTGATAAAGATGGCAATTTGATCTATCTGTATGCTAATCATAAAGATGAGCAATTCAGCTACATCGAGGCTGCTAAGAATAAGGGATACAATGTATTGCTGATGGATGGCCAACTGGACATTGCTGTAGTAAGCATGTTGGAGCAAAAGTTTGAGAAATCTCGCTTTACCCGTGTAGATAGTGATGTTATCGATAATCTGATTATCAAAGAAGATAAGAAAGGTGAAACTCTGGAAGCAGGCAAACAAGAAGCTCTTTCTGCTGTGTTCAAGAGCCAGTTGCCTAAGCTGGAAAAGGTTGAGTTTAATATCACTGCGCAGGCTTTGGGTGAAAACTCTTCTCCTGTGATGATTACCCAAAGTGAATATATGCGCCGTATGAAAGAAATGGCTAATATTCAGGCAGGTATGAGTTTCTATGGAGAAATGCCTGATATGTTCAACCTGGTGCTGAATTCAGATCATAAACTGGTGAAAGAAGTTCTTGCAGACGAAGAAAAAGAATGCGACTCTGTTGTAGCTCCTATTCAGCAAGAAATGAATGACGTAGACAAACGTCGTAATGAGCTGAAAGATAAACAAAAAGGTAAGAAAGACGAAGAAATTTCTACTGCTGAAAAGGACGAAGTGAACGGATTGGATCAGAAGTGGGAAGAACTGAAAACAAAGAAAGACGAAGTATTTGCCGGATATGCAGCTAAAAATAAAGTTGTCCGCCAATTGATTGACCTGGCATTGCTGCAAAATGGCATGCTGAAAGGTGAAGCTTTGAATAACTTTGTGAAGAGAAGCATCGAGTTAATCTAAATACGCCCTTTATTCACAATCTATATGCCGGGAGCATTGCAACTTTTATAAGAGTTGTAATGCTCCTTTTTTCGTATATTTTGTGTGGGAACGCTTGTTTTTTAGCGTTGGATACGTCCAATTTCGAAACAATTGCATATATTTGAGCTTTGATAATAATATATTTTCAGCTCGGAACTTTGAAGTATGAAAAGAATTCTTTTGCTTTTATCGTTTTGTTTCTTGTTGCTGCCCATGTTGCATGCCCAAAAAGTTGGACTTGTATTGAGTGGTGGTGGTGCGAAAGGTATGACGCATATCGGCATCATTCGGGCTTTGGAAGAAAACAATATCCCTATCGATTATATTACCGGTACATCCATGGGAGCCATTATCGGTTCCTTGTATGCCATGGGATACTCTCCCGATGATATGGAGGCTTTGTTGCGTTCAGAAGACTTTAAACGCTGGTATTCGGGAAAAGTAGAACCTAAATATGCCTATTATTTCAAGAAAAGTATTCCCACACCGGAGTTTTTTAATATTCGCTTTGATTTTAAGGACTCCTTGAATGTCAAACCGCAATTGCCGACCAGTATGGTTAACCCCATTCAGATGAATCTGGTGTTTGTGGAGCTGTTTGCCCGTGCTACAGCTGCTTGTGACGGTGATTTTGATAGGCTGTTTGTTCCTTTCCGCTGTATCGCTTCTGATGTATACAATAAACGGCAAATAGTGTTAGGGAAAGGTGACCTGGGAGATGCTGTCCGTGCTTCTATGAGTTTCCCGTTTGTTTTTAAGCCTATTGAGATAGATAGTGTGCTGGCTTATGATGGTGGTATTTACAATAACTTTCCAACGGATGTAATGCGAGATGATTTTCATCCGGACATTATCATTGGTAGTGTGGTGGCCGCCAATCCATCCAAGCCTAAAGAAAATGACCTTATGAGTCAGATTGAGAACATGGTGATGCAGAAGACGGACTATTCTATTCCGGATTCTGTCGGCATCCTCATGACATTCAAGTATGATGATGTGAACTTACTTGATTTCGACCGTCTTCAGGAACTCCATGATATAGGTTACAATCGCACTCTTAGCCTGATGGACTCTATAAAGGGGCGTATTCATCGTAGGGTGAATGCAGATAATGTGCGTTTACGCCGTCTGGTTTATCGCAGTAATCTGCCGCAGCTCTATTTCCAGAAAATTTATATTGATGGAGCTAACCCCCAGCAACAGGCTTATATTCAGAAGGAATTTCATGATGAAGAAGATGAACCATTTACCTACGAAGATTTGAAGCGTGGATATTTCCGTTTACTTGCGGATAACATGATATCGGAAATCATTCCGAAGGCGGTATTCAATGAGGAAACCGATATGTACGATTTGCATCTGAAAGTAAAGATGGAGGATAATTTCTCTGTCCGCTTGGGGGGTAGTGTGTCTACAACGAGTTCCAATCAGATATATCTGGGACTGGGCTATCAGAACTTAAATTATTATGCCAAAGAGTTTACGTTTGATGGTCAATTGGGTAAAGTTTATAATAATGCCCAACTGATGGCGCGTATAGATTTGCCTACTCATATTCCTACTTCATATCGGCTTATTGCGTCTATCAGTACTTTTGATTATTACAAGAAAGAGAAACTGTTCTCTAAAAACGATAAACCTTCCTTTAATTCAAAGGATGAACGATTTCTGAAGTTGATTATCGCTTTACCATTCTTAGCGAATAAACGGGCTGAATTTGGCTTTGGTATTGGAAAATTGCAAGATAACTATTTTCAATCCAGTGTGATAAACTTTGAAGAAGACCGTTCGGACAGGAGTTTATACAGGCTTATAGGCGGTTCTATTAGCTTTTATGGAAGTACACTGAATTCTCGTCAATACGCTACAAAAGGGTATAACGAGAAATTAATAGCTCAGATTTTTACGGGAAAAGAAAGATATAAGCCTGGAAATCCGGCAGAACAGCCTGTTACACAGGAACGGCAATCATGGTTACAGATTTCTTATATGAAAGAAGCATATCATAGTATGGCGCCTAAATTTGTTTTGGGGTGGATGGCGGAAGCGCTGTATTCATCGAGGAATTTCTCGGAGAATTTTACGGCGACAATGATGCAGGCTGCAGAGTTTTCGCCGACTCCGCATAGTAAGCTGATGTATAATGAGGCTTTCCGTGCCAATCAGTTTTTGGCTGCTGGTATCAAGCCTATGTTTATTTTCAATGATATGTTTCATCTGAGAGGAGAATTTTATGGATTTATGCCTATTTTTCCTATTGAGAAGAATACGCAAAACAAAGCATTTTATGGAAAAGCTTTCTCAAAGGTAGAATATATGGGAGAAGTTTCTGTTATTTGCCAATTACCCTTTGGAGCGATTTCTGCTTATGTAAATCATTATAGCTCACCGAGAAGGGAGTGGAATGTAGGTCTGAGTATCGGTTGGCAACTGTTTAATTACCGTTTCATCGAATAATTTTCTTCAAAAAAAGTTTGTAGAATACTTGCAGTTTCGGAAATAGTCCGTATCTTTGCACCCGTTAAACAAAAAGGCCGCGTAGCTCAACTGAATAGAGTAGCTGACTACGGATCAGCCGGTTACAGGTTTGAATCCTGTCGCGGTCACATCTTTTTGACAACAAGGTCGCGTAGCTCAACTGAATAGAGTAGCTGACTACGGATCAGCCGGTTACAGGTTTGAATCCTGTCGCGATCACGAAAAACCTCTGCAAAGTACTTTGCAGAGGTTTTTTGTTATACACCGTAGGGTAACGGTTATATCTGTATAAACTCATGCAAATATGTGTGTGAGTTGATACAGATATAACTGTGTGCTTGTGCAGATATAAGTATTAATTTCTTTCCCTGGATGAATAAATCCGTCTCATGAGACGGTAAAAATCAGCTTGTGAGACGAAAAAAATCGTCCCCTGAGATGAATTTTTTCATCTCAGGGGACGATTTACAAAGAAATATCTATTCTTTTTCTTAGCATTTAATGTTTAACTCATCCAAAATCTTCCGCATGGCCTCAAAAGTAGTAATCCTGGTAGGCACAAGCGGGAGGCGAAGTTTATTCTCAATCATTCCCATAACGTTCAACATTGCTTTTACGCCTGCCGGATTGCCATCCACAAAAAGAAGCTTGAATAACTCGGCAAATTTATGGTGGATAGTTAATGCATTTGCATAATCTCCTCGCAATGCCAGTCTTACCATGCGGCTAAATTCGCGTGGAAATGCATTTCCGATGACCGATATGATACCAACAGCTCCCAAGGTAATCAAAGGGAAGGTAATACCATCATCTCCCGAAATAACGTCAAAATTGGCCGGTTTATTTTTGATGATATCATCCATTTGAGTGATGTCACCGGAAGCTTCCTTGATAGCAATAACATTTTTGAAGTCACGGGCAATGCGCAGCGTGGTTTCTGCTTTCATATTTACACCGGTACGACCGGGAACATTATAGAGTACAATTGGGAGCTCTGTAGCCTCTGCAATTGCTTTATAATGTTGATAAATACCTTCCTGAGAAGGTTTATTATAATAGGGAACAACAGACAGAATGGCATCTACTCCGGTAAAATCGTCGTTTTGAAGCGTATCCACAATGGCACGCGTATTATTTCCACCAACACCGAGCAGGATAGGTATCCGACCATTTACGCGTTCGATGACCATTTTCTTGATTTTCTTTTTTTCTTCTTCCGTCAGTGTCGGAGTTTCTGCCGTGGTGCCCAGCACACACAAAAAATCAGTATTGTTTTGAAGTTGATAGTCCACCAAACGTATCAATGCATCGTAATCAACGCTTTCATCCTCTTTAAAAGGAGTAATCAGCGCTACCCCCATTCCTTTCAATTTAGTCTGTATCATGAGTGAAATTTAAGTAATCTCTAATTAAATGACTCGCAAAAGTACGAATATTTTCGATTTCTACAGCAAATATAAGCTATAAAAAAGATTTCACTGGAAAAATGTTACGAAATGAGCGCTAAAAACTCATCTTCGCTCACTATCTGTACACCCAGCTTTTGCGCTTTTTCCAATTTGGCAGGTCCCATATTTTCTCCTGCCAGGATAAAACTGGTCTTGGCAGAAATGCTACCTACATTTTTTCCTCCATTCTTCTCTATCAAATCTTTATATTCGTCTCTGGAGTGATGGGTGAACACGCCACTGATTACAATAGACTGTCCGGCAAGCTTATCTGTATAGCCGCTAAGATCTTCTTCCTTCCGGCTAAACTGTAATCCGGCAATTTTCAGTCGCTCTATTAATTCTCTATTCAGAGGATTAGCGAAGTAGGAAATGATACTTTGCGCTATTTTCTCACCGATTTCATCGATATTTATCAATCTTTCAAGATCTGCATTTTCCAGTTCTTCTATGTCAGTGAAGGACTTAGCTATTTTCTTTGCTACAGTTTCACCGACAAAGCGGATACCCAGGGCGAACAAAGCTCGCTCAAAAGGCACTTCCTTACTTTGGGCAATACCCTTGACGATATTTTCCGCCGACTTATCTCCCATACGGTCCAGATTCTTGATATCGTCTACAGTCAGCTTGTACAGATCTGCCGTATCCTTAATGAGTCCTAACCGGTAGAACATATCCACAGTTTCCGGGCCTAATCCGTCAATGTTCATAGCCTTCCGGCTGATGAAATGCTCGATCTTTCCTTTTATCTGAGGCGGACAAGCCGTTTCGTTGGGGCAATAATGCGCAGCTTCTCCCTCGTAACGGATTAATTTGCTACCACATTCAGGGCAATGAGTGATGAACTTCACTTTTTCACCTACCATCATACTCCGGGCATCTTTATCTACTCCGGTAATTTTGGGTATGATTTCACCGCCTTTTTCTACATAAACCATATCGCCGACATGCAAGTCGAGCCCTTCAATGATATCTGCATTATGCAGCGAGGCGCGTTTTACGATTGTACCCGATAATTGTACCGGATCCAGGTTGGCAACAGGGGTTACTGCTCCGGTTCTTCCCACCTGGTAAGTCACCTTGTTTAAGCGGGTCAATGCACGCTCTGCCTGGAACTTGTATGCGATGGCCCAACGAGGAGATTTTGCGGTGAAACCGAGGTTTTTCTGCTGTTTCAGGCTATTAACTTTCAAAACAATACCATCTGTGGCTACAGGTAAATTCTTCCGTTCCGTATCCCAATAATGGATGTAATCGAACACTTCCTGCAGGCTGTGGCACTTCTTCATATGGTCGGAGATTTTGAATCCCCATTGTGCAGCTTTTTGCAGGTTTTCATAATGTCCGTCGCAGGGAAGTTCTTCGCCTAATAAATAATAAAGGTAGGCATCCAGTTTGCGGGAAGCAACTATAGCAGAGTTTTGTAATTTCAAAGTGCCTGATGCAGCATTACGCGGATTAGCGAAAAGAGGTTCTTCGCGTGCCTCTTTTTCGCGGTTTAGTTCCTCAAAGACTTCCCACGGCATTAGTATTTCCCCTCTGATCTCAAATAATTGGGGATAATCACCATGCAAAACAAGGGGGATAGTACGGATTGTCTTCACATTATCTGTTACATCATCGCCTTTTTCACCGTCGCCACGGGTTACGGCACGTATTAATTTGCCGTTTTCGTATGTCAGCGAGATGGAAGTACCGTCATATTTAAGTTCGGCACAGATTTCAAAATCTTCGTTCAGGGCTTTTTGAGTGCGATCATAAAAGTCAGATACCTCACCTTCAGAATAGGTATTACCCAACGAAAGCATTGGATATTTGTGTGTCACTTGCGTGAAATTCTTATTCAAATCGCTTCCTACGCGCATGGTTGGCGAATTTTCGTCCTGATATTCAGGATGTTCTCGCTCCATCTCCTGCAATTCCCGCATCATGTCGTCGAACTCTTTGTCGGAGATTTCGGGAGCATTCAACACGTAATAATTGTAGTTGTGCCGATGCAGTTCGGCACGGAGCTGATCTATCTTTTCTTTTGCAGTCATAGCTATTTCAGATTGTTTGAACGCAAAAATACAGGTTTCTCCTCTAATATTTGTACTTTTGCAGAAAATTAAAATTAATATGCGCATTGATATAATAACAGTTCTACCGGAGATGATTGAAGGCTTTTTCAATTGTTCCATAATGAAACGTGCTCAGAATAAAGGGCTTGCAGAAATACATATTCATAATTTACGTGATTATACTGAAGATAAATATCGACGGGTGGATGATTATCCTTTTGGCGGTTTTGCCGGAATGGTGATGAAAATAGAGCCTATAGAGCGCTGTATCAATGCCTTGAAGGCAGAACGGGAGTATGATGAAGTCATTTTTACGACTCCTGATGGTGAGCAATTCAATCAGCCAATGGCCAATACACTTTCACTTACCCAGAATCTTATTATCCTTTGCGGGCATTTTAAAGGTATCGATTATCGTATTCGCGAGCATCTGATCACTAAAGAAATCAGTATCGGAGACTATGTGCTGACCGGTGGAGAGCTGGCGGCAGCAGTGATGGCTGATGCTATTGTCCGTATTATCCCCGGTGTTATTTCTGATGAGCAATCGGCATTGTCCGACTCGTTTCAGGATAATCTTTTGGCTGCTCCGGTCTATACAAGACCTGCCGATTACAATGGTTGGAAAGTTCCGGAAATTTTATTGTCCGGGCATGAGGCTAAGATTAAGGAATGGGAGTTGCAACAGTCTTTGGAACGGACGCGCAGACTCCGTCCGGATTTGCTGGGAGAGGAATAAACCAGTTGTATAAAAATAGAAAAAGGACATTCGCTATGAATGTCCTTTTTTATGTAAAATAGGTGCGAATGATATTCACTTGTTATTGGTTACACCTCAAGCGCACCGATGATTTCTTTCACGGACTTATATCCGTGTCTATCGAGATAGTCGTTTATACCTTCCGCTACTTTAATTGTAACTGCCGGATCGATGAAATTTGCCGTACCGATTTGGATGGCTGAAGCTCCGGCAAGCATAAATTCCACTGCGTCTTTCCAGTTCATGATACCTCCTAAACCTATGACAGGTATTTTTACCGCCTGAGCAACTTGCCATACCATGCGGAGTGCGATTGGTTTTACTGCTGCGCCGGACATACCACCTGTTACGGTAGAGAGTATAGGACGCCTGCGTTCCGCGTCTATAGCCATTCCAAGTAGTGTATTAATTAATGAAACGCTGTCTGCACCGCCATTTTCTACTGCACGGGCTATTTCAGCGATGCTTGTCACGTTGGGAGACAGCTTTACGATAAGTGTCTTTTTGTAAGCTGCACGCACAGCTTTCACCACTTCTTCGGCTCCTTTTGCAGTGACGCCAAAAGCCATTCCACCTTGCTTCACATTAGGGCAAGAGATGTTCAATTCAATGGCAGGAATTTTGTCAAGTTCGTTAATGGCTTCCGCTGTTTTTACATAATCTTCTATGGCAGAACCCGAAACATTTACAATCATATTGGTTTCGATGTCCTTAATACGCGGATATATCTGTTCAACAAAGTAATTTACTCCCTTATTTTGCAGTCCCACAGCGTTTAACATACCTGAAGGAGTTTCTGCCATACGCGGATATGGGTTACCTTCACGTTTGTGAAGAGTCGTACCCTTTACAATTATACCACCTATTCGCGTAATATCAATGAAATCGGCAAACTCTTCACCATATCCAAATGTACCGGAAGCCGTCATCACCGGATTCTTCATTTGTAATTCTCCAATGTTTACACTTAAATCTGCCATAATAGTTTGTTTATATTAAAAACCGGACCTTCTTTACATACACATAAATGCCCTTCCGTTGTATTTTCTACACAACAGAGGCAAGCGCCTATACCACACGCCATTGTATTTTCCAATGATACTTCACAAGCTATATCTTTACTTTTGGCATATTTAGCCACCGCCATCATCATAGGCTTAGGACCACAAGTGTAAATCTGCTCGAATTGCACCTTATTCAATATGGAATGTTGTGTCACATACCCCTTTTCGCCATGACTGCCATCCTCGGTAGTCGTATATACATCACCATAAGCTGCAAACTGCTCCAGTTGCAGCAAGTCCTTATTGCTTCTTGCTCCCAGAAGGAACGTCGGTTTACTGCCGTTTTTAGCTAATTGCTCGCCCAGATAAAGCATGGGAGCTGTACCAACACCTCCACCTACTAACAGAAGCTTATCAGAAGCTTTTTCAGGCATTGTGAAGCCATTTCCCAAAGGAAGTACTACGTTGACCGTGTCTCCGGCTTTTGCTTCGCCTAATTGCCTGGTTCCGTCTCCAATCAGTTGGATCAGAAACCATACTTCATTGCGTTGTCTATCTACATAATTAATGGAAATCGGGCGGCGCAAGAAAGTAGTTGGAGATCCGTCCACACGTATTTCCGCAAATTGTCCCGGAAGCATATCCGGAAGCGGAGACGGAGACGTCAGTTTCAATAGCACATAATTAGCGTGCAGTCGGACGTTCTCAGTCACTGTCAAATCTAAAATGTATTTTTTCATTATCCTATATAAAGAGGTGAATTTTATCTTCAGGGTACAAAGATAATGCAAATCGAATGCAGAACTTTCATGCTTGCATGAAAAAGTTCTGCTGAGATGCTTATCTTATCCAAAGATACGGGAAATTGTGCAAATAGTCGTTTATGAGCCTTACTTTTCGGGTTTAAACGTCTCGTACGTATTATCGTCGAAGAAAATTCTTATTTCAGTGATTTTTCTGGGAGGCCTTTCTTTATAGATAATCTCCTGTTTTACAATCTCTTTAGTAGCATTTGCAGGTGTTTCTAATGCGATTTCCTTGCGATTTTCGGCCGGACCTGTCTCTTTGGACGGATTTACGGGATTCTCAGCGAATAATGGATAGTCGAATCCACTCTCGATAGAAGGGTCAGAATCGGAAGACGTATTACTCATTTCACCTTGTCCGGTAAGTAGCCATTCCAAATTGATATCATTATATCTTTGATGTAGACGAAGAATAACTTCTGTACTTGGATACTTATTACGCGGACCTAAAATATGTGAGATGGTAGCTTGAGCTACACCAATACTTTCGGCAAATGCGCCTGCGGTTAATTTTTCCCGATCCATGATCATTTTGAACCTATCTTTTATGCTCATAACTGTTGCGATATAGGTGATGTTTACAATTGTATTGATTCTCTTTTGAATTACAAAAGTAAAAAAATGAAGTTACAAAAGCAAATTAAAAATGTGAATTCTTTCATATTACAATTGTATGATTTCTATTTCAAATGTTATATATACAAATGTGATGATATATATTACCTAGATTTTAAGCCCATATCTGTACTTTAATAAAACTATGTATGTTATTGGTTATTATGTATATAAATTTAAGTTCTTTCTATAGTATATCCTATATTACAATTGTTTTCTCATTGATTTCTCTATTTATGAACTGATAGATCATATAAATGGCTATATTTATATTGATTATTAGCAATTTAATTGTTATTTCACTCCTCGTTAACCCCTATCCTATTACCTTTGTTATTTTATCATTACTTCATTAAAAGCAGTCTTATTACAATTGTGTATTATATCTTTTAATTACGTTTGTTATATGTATAATTGTTATATATCCAATTGTGAATATAGTGATATTACGTTTTTAATATTTCATAGTTGAAATAGCAACTATTTCCTTTTCTAATTGCATTTATTCTTGATGATAGATTCGATATTACAGAAAGAATTTGTTACACTAAAATAAGAAGAGCCCAATTGATATGTTCTAAAGTCTTCGTAATTGTAAATCCTTGCTTTATTTCTGTATAAATGATCGGGAACTTGGAATTTCTTAATTCTCAGGGGCTTATTTTGAGTGTATTTAGTTGTAATACAGTATATTATACCCTAATTTTTAGTTCTAAAATTCTCTCATTCTAGAAAAATAACCCTTTCTTAAGTGAGAAATGACATAATGATAGTGAAAATGGCATTTACTTCTCTATTATTGCTGATATAGTTAACAAGTATAATCTCCTCTAAAATAAGAAATAGACGATCTATTTCTATTGATCTGCTGACCACTTTCTAAATATAATTTTCCTTTTTCTTAGAAAAAGTATATTGTTTTCCTATAAAAATATGCCTGCTTTACTCGGGACAGGAGAATATATTATATAAAAACACATGGTCTATTTAATGCAAATAGACCATGTGTTTATATCAGATAAATGGTCTGTTCACTGTATATAGACCATCTGTTTCTGCGAATACGTTGTATGTATTTCAGATACCCTTCCACACTCTATTACTATGAACAGTACGTTTGGGAACGGTGGAAGGGGGTGAAGGAAAAGCTAAATTTCTTGTTTAATGAAGAGTGTATAGAAGAAAAAAGCTGTTAATGCAGGATCTTGAAGACCAGTTCGCGAAGAATATCCCCGTCACTTAAAGATGGATTTCCCACTCCTTTAGATTTTGCATCTGCATATCGTATTTCTCCGATAATTTGCATGGTCTTTACTCCATTATATCGACGCATAGCTGCGAGATAGTCTTTGGCCTGCCAGGGGGTGCGTAGTCCCAACATGTTGGCTATGCCTTGCTCCGATTTTTCAGGGGCATAATAGGCCAACATCAAGTTAGAAAAGAATCCAAAAAGTAAAGATAAAGTCATTTGAATAGGGTTTGTTTTCGGATTTTCTTCAAAATATTTTATTATCTTATTAGCTTTCAGGACATCCTTTTCAACGAGGGCACTGCGCAATTCGAAGTTGTTATAATCCTTACTGATACCAATGTTCTTCTCTATCTGTTCGGGGGTAACGCGTGTATGACCTTTTGGAAGTGTAATGATCAGTTTTTCCAGCTCTCCTGTGAGGCGACTGAGGTCGGCGCCAACGAAATCGGCCAGCATGGCAGTGGCTTTAGGTTCCACGTCGATACCTTTGCGTTTCATATAAGAAGTGATGAATGCAGGCAGTTGCGCATCCTTCACTTTTTTAGATTCAAACAGAACACCAGTCTTTTCGATTTCGGCAGCCAGTTTCTTTCTTCGATCCAGTACGCCATGTTTATGGCATATTACTAATATGGTAGAAAGCAGTGGCTTTTGGAGGTAATAAGAAAGCTCCTCCATATTACGGATATTCTGCGCTTCCTTTACCACCACCACCTGATGCTCGGACATCATCGGATAACGCTTGGCGGCATTAATAACAGTAGCTATATCCACATCTGCCCCGTATACAACGGTCAGGTTGAACTCCTTTTCCGTTTCGGTCAGAATATTGTCTGTTATATAGTCGGCGATGAGGTCGATGTAATAGGGTTCCTCGCCCATGAGATAATAGACGGGACGGTATTGTTTCGCTCTCAGTTCCTTTAAAATGTCATCACACGTGATTTCCTGTTTTGCCATATTCGTTTTTACCAGTCGAATTTCAGATGTTTTACGGTTTTCTTCTCGTCGATAATCATACGCAGGGATGCGATGCCGATTTCAACGTGCTCGGTTACGTAGTTTTGGGTAACCAGGTTATCGCTTTTATCGGTTTTTACTCCTTCAGGAATCATTGGCTGGTCAGAAACCAGTAAGATGGCTCCGGTAGGAATGTGATTGGCAAAACCGCAGCTGAAGAGAGTTGCTGTTTCCATATCGACAGCCATGGCACGGGTTTTCTTCAAATATTCCTTGAATTCCTCATCATGCTCCCAAATGCGGCGGTTGGTAGTGTATACGGTACCTGTCCAATAGTCGCGGGCATGGTCGCGGATGGATGAAGAAACGGCACGTTGCAACATAAATGCCGGTAGCGCCGGTACTTCGGGCGGGAAGTAGTCATTGGAAGTTCCCTCGCCACGGATGGCGGCGATAGGAAGGATGAGATCCCCTATTCTGTTTTTCTTATCGATACCACCGCACTTGCCCAGGAACAGGCAGGCTTTGGGCTGTATAGCACTTAGTAAATCCATGATAATTGCAGCGTTAGGGCTTCCCATACCAAAGTTGATAATGGTCATGCCTTCTGCTGAAGCAGACGTCATATTAGCGTCTTTACCAAGAACGGGCACATTGAACTTCTCCGCAAAAATATCCACATACTTGTTGAAGTTAGTCAACAGAATATACTCTCCAAAGTCCTCAAGCTTACGTTTTGTGTAACGAGGCAGCCAGTTAGCTACGATTTCTTGCTTTGTTTTCATAAGATTTCATTAAATTTGTTCCCTAAATACTTTCAGGGAGCGATTATTTAACTCACAAAAGTACAATAAAAAAGTAGAATTCGGAAATTTGTTAATCACTTATCACATATCAATATGTTATCGTTAAACTTACCTGTATTTGATGCTAAAGTCGTGAACCGTGAAGGGAAACCTGCTATTTTCGACGTGATACGGCGCCGATATGTAGCACTGACGCCCGAAGAATGGGTACGCCAGCATTTCGTACATTTTCTGCTGAACCATAAAGGATATCCGCAGACATTGATGGCGAACGAGGTACAGGTACAGCTAAACGGAACGAAGAAACGTTGTGACACAGTGCTTTACCGTCGTGATCTCACGGCACGGATGATTGTGGAGTATAAAGCGCCGGACATAGAGATTACGCAAGCGGTGTTCGACCAGATTACGCGCTACAATATGGTGCTGAAAGTAGATTACTTGGTAGTGAGTAATGGAATGCAGCACTATTGCTGCCGGATGAATTACGAGCGGAACAGCTATACTTTTCTTCCGGATATTCCTGATTATCAGACGTTATAATATCCATTAAAAAGGGCTACACCCTTTACCCCGGATGGCTACACCCTTTTGGGGATATGGTGTAGCCATGTGAGGCAAAGGGTGTAGCCCTTTTCAATGAGACTGATCAGGATCTAAATCAATGAACCCAATCAGGGTCTAAACCTTCTCAGTCTTTTCTTCTATCTGCTTCTTTCCCAATTTTTCCTGTATCTTCTGCATCAACTCATAGAAATTAGGGATATAGACTGTGGCAAGCAATGTATTCAGTGCCATACCGAACACGACGGCAGCTCCCAGTGCAATACGGCTTTCCGCTCCTGCACCCGTAGCAAACAGCAACGGCATCACACCGAATACAAATGCCAGGGATGTCATCAGGATAGGCCGCAAGCGGATATGCCCTGCCTGGAATGCCGCATCACGAATGGAGTTGCCTTGCGCACGGAAATCGCGGGCGAACTCTACAATCAGAATACCATTTTTTGCCGACAGTGCCACAAGCAGGATAATACCGATTTGTGTATAGATGCTGACAGGTGTTCCCATAATGAGACAGCCAATCATCGCTCCCAACAATGCTACCGGAAGTCCGATGACCGCAGCTACCGGGCTCGTCCAACTCTCGTACTGTGCTGCAAGTACCAGGAAGGCAACGAGTAACGCCATTACAAACACAACGGTTGTCGTCGTTCCCGCCTGCGTTTCCTGATAAGCTACTGACGTCCATTCATAACCAAATTCATCGCCCAATTGCTCCTTAAAGAGTGCCTCCATTTGCTGTATCGCCTCTCCGGAACTGCTTCCCGGGGCTACGTTGCAAGTGACGGAGGCAGTGGAATACATATTGTAACGGTTGATCTGGTCCATTCCCAACTGTTCCTCCACCCGCATAAAGGCTGAAAACGGTACCATCTCTCCCGATGCATTCTGTACACTCAACTTCAGTACATCGTCAATGATCCGTTGGGCACGATCCCGTGCACCGAGTTTTACTTGATAAATACGACCGAACTCAACGAAATCGTTCACATAAGCAGCTCCCATGTAGTAACCTAAGGAAGTAAAGACACTGTTCAGCGGAATACCCATCAATTGCACTTTATCCCGGTCGATGTTCAGGAAATACTGGGGTACATTAGCCTGATACTGACTGCTGACGGATGCCAATGCGGGTTTGGTGTGATAGGTTGCCATCAGTGTCTCTACGGCATGTTGCATTTCTGTGGCACCGAGGTTATTACGATCTTCCACTTGTAGCTGTAGACCGCCCGTAGCACCGAGTCCGGGAATGGCAGGGGGCACCATGGCAAAAACTTCTGCTTCCTGAATTCCATAAGCCTGCGCATTGAAACGATTTACTACAGACTGGGCCGTATGTTCCTTTCCTTTACGCTCGTCCCAGTTCTTCAGGATGACGAAATAGGTGCCGGAATTACTCTGTTCCCCGCCTCCCATGACAGAGAAGCCGGATATGCCGATATAATTTTTCACTTCGGGATAGCTGTTGAGGATTTCATTGATCTCACGTCCGACAGCTTCTGTACGTTCCAGACTTGAAGCAGGCGGCAATTGCACCACGGCAAGGAAATACCCGTCATCTTCTTCGGGAATAAAGGTACTGGGCCACTTCATAAACAGGATCACAGCGAGCGCTGTAAACCCGGCATAAGACAACAGTGCAGCAGCAGGACGCCGGAGCAACCAACCCACGGTTTTATCATATATCCCTTGTGTCTTGTCGTACACAAAGTTGAAGCCCCGGAAAAGTGGCGACTGTGCAGGTTTCGTGGGCTGTAATATCAAGGCACACAATGCCGGAGTCAGTGTCAGCGAGTTGAAACCGCTTAGCACGGTGCTGGCAGCAATAGTCAGTGCAAACTGCTTATAAAGCTGTCCGGAGATACCGCTGACGAGCATTGTCGGAATAAATACGGCAAGCAACACCAGCACTACGCCCACAATCGGACCGGTGATCTCTCCCATCGCCTGAATGACCGCCTGCCGGGCACTGTACTGCCCCGTATCAAGCAAACGCGTGGAGTTTTCCACTACCACAATGGCGTCATCCACCACAATGGCCACGGCAAGTATCAGTCCGAACAGCGTCAGTGTATTGATGGAGAATCCGAAGAGCGCCATCACTGCCAGAGTACCGATGAGTGATACGGGAATGGTGATACACGGAATGATAACCGCCCGCCAATTTTGTAGGAAAAGGAAGATGACAAGTACCACAAGCAGGGTTGTTTCCAGGAAAGTTACCAGCACTTCGTCTACTGAAGCGTGGATGACGTCCGTCGTATCCAGGGTTACACTGTAATGGATGCCGCTGGGGAACGATTCTGACAGTTCCTGCATCTTCTCTTTCACGCCTTTGGATACATCCAGCGAATTGGAACCCGGTTGCTGATAGATGGCAATGGCGGCGGTAGGTTGCCCGTTCAGCCGGGATACGACGCTGTAGGATGCGGAGCCAAGGTCGATGTGAGCCACATCACGGAGGCGAAGCACTCTCCCGCCCGCTTCTGTTCGTAAGATGATATTGCCGAACTCTTCGGGAGACGAAAGTCGCCCTTTCACCGTCAGACTGTATTGATAGGCAGGGGCATTGTTGCCGGAAGAGACATTGCCGATGTTAGTGTTGCCCGGAGTAGGATTTCCTGGCAGGGGTTGTCCCACGGCTCCGGCACTGACTTCTACATTCTGTGATTGAATGGCCTGGTAGACATCGGCTGCCGAAAGATTACGGATACGCAGTGCTGCCGGGTCCAGCCAGATACGCATGGAGTAGTCTCCCGCTCCCATCACATTGACAGCGCCTACGCCCGGCACGCGCGTCAACTGGTCGGCAAGGTTCAGGGTGGCGTAGTTGCTGAGGTATAGTCCGTCATATTCCTTGTTTTCGGAAGTCATGGTGAGGAACATCACGATGTTCGACGACTGCTTTTGAACGGTTACTCCCTGTACCACTACCGGGGTTGGCAATGAAGCCTGTGCCACGCTGACACGGTTTTGGACTTGTACGGTTGCCATGTCGATATCTGTTCCGACGGCAAAAGTAATGGTGAGTGAATAGGCACCCGATGAGGAGGAATTGGAGGACATATAAAGCATGCCTTCCACTCCGTTTACTTGCTGCTCGATGGGTATACCCACGGTTTGGGCCACTGTCTGCGCGTTGGCACCCGGATAGACGGCGCTGACCTGAACGGTAGGCGGCGTAATGTCCGGATACTGCGCAATGGGGAGTATGCCCAGTGTGACCAGTCCCGCCACCACGATCAGCAGCGCAAGCACGGTAGCAAAGATAGGACGGTCTATGAAGAATTTTGAGAACATGAGCTTAGTATTTAGTTATTTACGATTGGTTATTTGCTGATGGGCTTTACTTTCATCCCTTCCCGTACTTTCATCAGTGCCCGGGTGACGTAGCGTTCCTGTGGCGAGAGTCCGCCGGTTATTTGCCGCAGACTGTCGTCTATCAACTGTCCCACCTCGATGTGGCGATAGCGCACCATATCGGAATCGTTCACTACATACACATATTTTCCCAATTGATCGGTCCCGATAGATGCGTCCGGTATCAGTATTGCCTGCGATTCTTTGCCGTATGGCAAGGTGATGCTGACATAAAGTCCGCTTTTCAGTAAACCTTTCGGGTTGTCCAGGCGGGCACGCAGATTCAGAGTTCCGGTGCTCAGGTCTACATTTGGTGCGAAGTAATCGAGTGTGGCAGGATACGGCTGTATGCCGTCTTCCCCCAGATTAACAGTGATTTGCCGGGGCAGTGTATCTTTCTGCTGTGCGGTTCCTTGTTGCATCAGCATGGCAAGCCACTGGTTATCAGTGATATTGAAGTATGTATATAGCAGGTCATCTTTATAGATCGTGGCAAGGGTGACAGGTTGCAAACTTCCCCCTACATAACTGCCCACATCGACTTGATTCCGGCTGACAGTCCCATCAAACGGTGCCCGGACTGTGCAGTAGCCCAGATTTGTGCGTGCCGTATTCAGTGCAGCTTCGGCGTTGCTGACTGCCGCTTGCGAAGTGGCAACATTCGATTTCGACTGTAGCACCTGTATCTGGCTTACAGCATCGCTTTTCACAGCTTCCAGCATACGGGCATAGTTGTTCTGGGCATATTCCAGATTGGCTCGGGCGGTGTTCAGTTCCGCTTCCGCCTGTTCTACATTGTCCTGGTAAATAGTGGGTTCGATGACGAACAACACCTGTCCTTTCCGAACTCTGCTTCCCGGAGCATAGGCGATGCTTTGCAGGGTTCCGTTCACCCGTGCCACCAGGTCGACGGTCTTTTCCGAACTCAGATAGCCCGGATACTCTTTAGTCAGTGTGATGTCTTTCACCACCGGACTGGCTACGCTTATCTCCGGAACGGGCATCGCTCCGCGCGCTGCTTCTTTTTTGTCCCCACATCCCGCCAGCAACGGAATCAGCGTGAGGATGATGTACATTTCATTTTTCATATATGGTTATGGTTTAGGAATTATTACTCAGTTCTCTTTATATCCTCCTCCCAGTGCCTGGTACAATGACACCAGATATAGCAGTGAACTACCCTCCGCCTGCGTCAACTGGTTTTCGTACGTCAGTAGCGAACGGAGTGCATCCAGTACATTCTGGAAAGGGCTAAGTCCCTGTTTATAAAGCTCCAGGGAGAGTTTCAGTGTCTCTTGTCCCTGATTTCGTACTTCCCGGAGGGCGACAATCTGCTTGATGGAATTCCGGTAATTATTCATTGCATTATCCGTTTCCTGCACAGCGGTGAGCACGGTTTCGTTGAAGTTATGCACTGCTTCGTCCAGTTGTGCACGTGCCTGTTTGGTGGCATTCACCAGCTTTGTTCCGCTGAAGAGTGTCCAACTGAGGGTTGGGGCAATTTCAAATGTCATGCTTTTCCGTCGGGTCAGGTCTTTCAGATCACGAGCGGCATATCCTACAGATCCTTTCAGGAATACTTGTGGTAGCCAGTCGCTTTTGCTGGCTCCCAATAGTGCGGCTTGTGCATTAACCAGTCTTTCGGCCTGGCGCACATCGGGACGACGAAGCAATAAATCGGCGGGTAATCCTACTCCAACAGGTTCCATGTAGTCGGGCAATTTCCCGATTCTTTCCAATGTGGGGCGTATTTCCTGCGGATAAGTTCCCAGCAGAATAGCCAGCGAGTTGATGTATTGGCTGATTCCGGATTCCAGTTGCGGAACAGATGCTTTAGTGCTGAAATACACTGATTTAGCCTGTGCTACATCCAGTTTCGATACAAGTCCCGTGTTGTAGCGTACTTCGGTGATGTTGAGCACTTCTTCTTGCGTCCGGCAGTTATGCATTACTACCTGCAATTCCTGTTGCAGTTCCCGCAGGTTGATGTAGGCAGAAGCTACTTGTGCACAGAGGGATACCTGTACGGAGATGTACTCTTCACGGCTGGCTTGGAATGTTTCCCGTTGCGCCTTTACCCGTTGCCGGATGCTTCCGAATATATCCAGTTCCCAACTGGCATTGAGCGACGCATCATAATAATGTGTGATGGATTGGGGCAATTCGGTGGTGTTACCACTGCTTTGCTGGCGGAGCCATCCACCATTTAAAGAAATAGAAGGGAAAAAATTACTGCGCTCCATCCTCAGGCTGGCACGTGCCTGTTCCATACGGTCTATAGCGGCAAGTACGGAATAGTTTTCGCCGGATGCTACGCTGATAAGAGAGTCCAGTACCGGGTCATTGAATGCTTTCCACCACTGGTCATCTACCGGTAATATTTGTCCGCTGAATAAGTTATCATCTGCGGATGCCGTGGTAGAATTAGCGGTTCCTGCGGAAGTAGGGACCGTTTTAGAGTTCGGAACTACCGTATTCCCCCAGCCTCGGGGCAACGGTTTTTCCAGATAACGGTTGCCATTCTGTGCCGTGACGGCAGAACATAGGCACGATAAGAGCAGCACGCTGCCCCAAGCTTTAATCTTCATAGGTTTAGGTTGTTTTTTGTGATACAGGGTTCATAACAACCTGGAGCTCTATTTGTTTAGAGAAGATTGGGGAGGTTATAATGGGGTTCTGACAGATGGATGTGGATTGGTGTGGGTGATCTATAATTGAAGAAATGAATTAAAGATTGCTGGTATCCTTTTGTTAGTTTGCTGATAATCAATTAACTGTATTTACCGACAGCTTACTGCAAGATGTAAAAGCATTTACCGCCGTATGTAACGACCTTTACCCCTTATTGTAACGGCTTTTACTTCGGTATGTAACGACCTTTACTGCAGTATGTAAATGGAGTTACCGTGCGGGGTTAACAAAGCTATCATTTGGGGTAAACAGAATTTTCATGAGAGGAAACGACTGTGCACTTATAAAGTGAAGTAAGAGATAATCCATACCCCTACAATAATGAGTTTAATTCAACGACTTCGGCAGTGTATATATAAGGACGCCCCTGCAAGCAATAAGATGTTGCTTGCAGGGGCGTCCTTATATATATACCGCCGAATATTATTCCGCAGTCTTTTTTCTTCTAGTTGGCTTTTCCTTTACCTCTTCCTTGTGTTCGATGGTTACACCAGCCAATTCCGGGTCAATCATGATACGTCCGCAATATTCGCAAACGATGATTTTCTTACGAGAACGGATATCCAGTTGTCTCTGGGGCGGGATTTTGTTGAAGCAACCGCCACAAGCGTCACGTTGTACATATACGATACCCAATCCGTTGCGAGAGTTCTTACGGATACGCTTGAAAGATTGCAGCAAGCGCGGTTCGATCTTAGTTTCAAGTTCTTTGGCTTTGTCTCTCAGCTTTTCTTCTTCCTGCTTGGTTTCAGAGATGATTTCGTCCAGTTCGTTCTTCTTAACGTCCAGGTCTTTCTGTCTTTCATCCAACGCTTCTGTGCTCTTTGCAGCTTCAGCAGATTTCTCCTGTTCCTGTGCAGCGAACTCTTTAATTCTCTTATCGCAAAGCTCCATTTCCAGAGTCTGAAATTCGATTTCTTTGCTCAGGAAGTCGTACTCACGGTTGTTGCGTACATTCTCCTGCTGTTCCTTGTATTTTGCGATAGAAGCTTTTGAAGTTTCAATCTCCACTTTCTTGGTAGCGATGGCGGATTTCAGTTCGGCTACTTCTGCCTTAATTCTGTCAATACGAGTGCTCAGACCGGCGATTTCATCTTCCAAGTCCTGTACTTCCAGCGGAAGTTCACCTCTTAAAGTCTTGATTTCATCAATCTTAGACAACATAGTCTGCAACTGGAACAGGGCTTTCAATTTCTGCTCCACGGTCAATTCCTGAGGATCTTTTTTTGCTTCTTTAGCCATTTTACTTATAAATATTTTATGGGGTTGGTATTCACTTTGCACTGTTGCAGCGCAAGGTTAGGAAACAACTCCCGGATTATTGTATAGAATATTTCTTTTGTATATTGTTCGCTTTCGTAATGTCCTATCTCTGCCAGCAGAATGTCCGTATCGTGTCCGAAGTAATCGTGATACTTGATTTCCCCGGTGATGAACACGTCTGCACCGTTGCGTATGGCAAGCGGCATCAGAAATGCTCCAGCTCCTCCACACAGTGCCACGGTCTGTATTTCACGCCCGGTCAGCTTGTTATGCTTCAGACAGCCCACTTCAAAGGTCTTCTTGATGCGTTTCAGGAACTCCAACTCCGTTTCCGGTGTTTCCAGTTCTCCGATAACTCCTGCCCCAGCCTGTGTCCAGCTATTCTGCAAAGGATATAAATCGAATGCAGGTTCCTCATACGGATGGGCATTCAGCAGAGCTTTGATAACTTCCGATTTCTTGTAGGCAGGCAATACGGTTTCTATCCGCATTTCTTTTTCCGTATGCAACTCTCCGATGCTTCCACAGAACGGGTGGCTACCCTCCTGAGCGCGGAAAGTTCCCTCTCCTTCTACATTGTAGCTGCATGCGTCGTAGTTTCCTATGCAACCGCATCCGGCTGCAAACAAAGCTTTACGAATATCTTCCGCCTGTGCTGTGGGTACAAAAGTCACCAATTTTACCAAAGCATTCTCTTTGGCTTCCAGCACGCGTACATTACTCAATCCTATTTTCTCGGCAATCTTGAAGTTCACCCCTCCCGGAGCATTGTCCAGGTTGGTATGTGCCGAGTAGATCACGATATCATTCTTGATTGCTTTCATGATACAATGCTCTACATAGTCCCTACCCGTGATGGATTTATATCCTTTGAATATCAGCGGATGATGGGATATGACAAGATTGTACCCTAACGCAATCGCTTCGTCCAGCACGGCTTCGGTGACGTCAAGACACAACAAAGCCCCTGTTGCTTCCGCTTCTGTCAATCCGATTTGCAGGCCGGCATTATCAAATCCGTCTTGCAATGGCAGAGGCGCGAACCGTTCAAGGGCGCTTACTATCTCCTTAATTCTCATTATGTGAATAGAAAATTTCGGTGCAAATATAGTAAAAATGCACTGAATAACTGTTTGTTTTACTCTTTTTTTATATATTTGTTCGGATAATTGTAAAACTCTATACCATGAAAGCATTACTTTTCTCGTTTTTTGCTTTATTATGCATTCTTTTCTCGTGCCAACCCTCACCCAAAGCCCAGGATGGCGGTGAAGAAGATGCACAAGAGGAATTTGTGGATACTACTCCGAAGGCTACAGCCATCTTCTGGATAGATAAACATAAGGAAATGCCCGGACAATCGTCAAAGAGGCCGGGGGCGGTACGTACCGTGAAAGCCAAAGTCAATATCCATTTGGCAGGACGTATAGAAGTACTTTCGTATGTGAAACCGCAGAAAGGATATATAAAAAGTTATATAAATCGCCGTCTTGAGACGTTCCGGGTAAGGAAAGTGTTGATGGATAGTGCTTATATAAAACCCGGCATCCAGTATGTGCAATTGCGTTATACTCCTGAAAAAGTAGAGCACTAACGGTTTTTCTTCTTTTCCTTTTTCTCTACCATTACCTGCAATAGTTTTCCGTTGGCATCGAACGACTTACGGGATGCCAGCGAGATGGTAATCATTAGCGAAAGCATGGATGCCGTGAAGGTTATCACCATAATCATCATCTGATATTTGATGGCGACATTCGGGCTACTGCCTCCCAGGATTTGTCCGATCATTGTGCCGGGCAGTGCCACCAGACCCATAACGGCAATATTGGCAATCAACGGACTAAAAGACTTAATGATAGCCTGTTTGATAAAAGGCGCCTGTGCTTCCGCCCTTGTGGCGCCATTGCCAAGCAGATAGCGATACAATTGCTGTTCCCGTTTCAATCCGCTGTAATAGGCATTCAGCGCAACAACATTGCTGGATAACATGTTTCCCATCAGGATACCGAATATCGGAATAAAATACTGGGCACTGAACACATTTTCCAGCCGTAATACAATGGCAATGAAGTACATGCCGATGCAGACGACACTGAATAAGAAACCTATGGAGATAGGAATAAACAGTATTTTCCGTTTCAGTTGGGTGCGTGCCAGGGCAGTTTGTGCGGCGACGAATATCATAATAATCACCCACAGGAAGTTGATCCACGGGTTATTCCACAGAAACAAGTATTTCAGGTAGATACCGATAAAGAAAAGTTGTACAATCATCCGTGCGATACCAATCACGGTAACCCACAATAGCCCTGTTCTGAATTTCCACAAGTAGAACAGCGGAATGAGCAACAGCAACAATCCAATGGCTAAACTGGTATATGATATGTCGATAGTTCCCACTTTATTAATCTCTTAGTTACAGTGTTATCATCTGGTTGCATCCTTGCGCAAATCCCTGGTCGTGAGAGACGGCGAGGATGGCACTTCCCTCCCTCATTCGTTTCCGGAAGAAAGCAAGTACTTTATCCGTAGAGTCCGAATCCAGTGCGGAAGTCGGTTCATCCACAATCAGCAGCGGCTTTTGCATCAGGGTGGCTACGGCAATCATGATACGTTGCCGTTGTCCTCCGGAGATCTCATTCACACGTTTATCGTACAATTCCTCTTCCAGCCCCAATTCATCGAAACAGGCAAATAGTTTATCCAGTGAAAAGGGGGTATTCCGATTAGCTTTCAGATTGAAAGGGAGTTGCACCATTTCCTTCACCCATTCCGATGGAAGCGCGAGTTCTTGCGGTATCCATGCCACTTGCCTGCGAATTTGGTCGATAGTTCCTTTTTCCAGTAAAATGCCGTTAACGGTGATGTTCCCTGCTTTGAGGGGTACAAATCCTAAAACTGCATTCAGCAAGGAGGTCTTTCCCCGCCCCGATTGTCCGGAAATACAGGCGATTTCCCCTTCGTGCAGTTGTAAGCAAAAACCGGAAAAAAGTGTATCTGCTCCGAAAGCGATGCATGCGTTGTCTATTTGAAGTATAGTCCTGGTCTCCATTTGAAAGCAAATATAGAAAGGAATTCTGAGAAAACGACGGATTATTGGCTGAAATCAGTATCTTTAAATAAGATAAGCTGCATTTTGGCATAACTTTTTCATGCAAGCATGAAAGTTCTGCACTCAATTTGCATTATCTTTGCTATCAGTTTTTAATAAAAGTGAGAATTATGATACAGAACGAACGTGCAAGCCGCCACGAACATGTGTTGGACGTGGCAAGGCAGATGATGACTGCTGCCCGTACCGCTCCGAAGGGAAAAGGTGTAGATATAATTGAAATAGCTATGGTCACCGGAGACGATTTAAAAGTACTGTCGGACAAGATGGTTGCCATGGTGGAAGAACACGGAATGAAGTTCTTTTTGCGGGATGCCGCCAACATTTTGCAGGCTGAATGTGTAATTATAATAGGTACGCGCGAGCAGGTGCAAGGATTGAACTGCGGCCATTGTGGTTATCCCACTTGTGCGGGACGCCCCGAAGGTGTGCCTTGTGCCGTGAATTCGGTCGATGTAGGTATAGCTATCGGTTCGGCTTGTGCCACGGCAGCCGATTTGCGCGTGGATACCCGTGTGATGTTTTCTGCCGGACTTGCTGCGCAGCAATTGGAGTGGTTGCCGGGATGCAGATCCGTGTATGCTATTCCGGTCAGTGCTTCGACCAAGAATCCGTTCTTTGACCGCAAGCCGAAAGAAGAAAAGAAAGAATGATAAATATGAGTGATACGTTCAATGCTGTTTTACTTGCCGAATGGGCGCCGCAAAGCGGAATACAGCTGACTTGGCCCCATGCCGGAACTGACTGGGCACATATGCTTACGGAAGTACAAGCCTGCTTTGCCGCTATCGCACGCGAAATAGCCCAACGGGAATTGCTTCTGATTGTAACTCCCGAACCGGAGGAGGTCAAAAAGCAGATTTCAGCTACCGTCAATATGCAGAATGTCCGTTTCATGGAGTGTGAAACGAATGATACCTGGGCGCGTGATCATGGTGCAATTACCATGTTGGATTCAGAAGGCGCTTCGCTTCTTGATTTCATGTTCAATGGCTGGGGGCTGAAATTCGCTTCGGATAAAGACAATCTGATTACTCGTCAGGCTGTGGAAGCCGGTTTCCTGAATGGGCGGTATGTTAATCGTCTGGGGTTTGTTCTGGAAGGTGGTTCCATTGAGAGCGACGGTTTGGGAACATTGCTCACCACGTCCGAGTGTTTGCTTTCTCCCAATCGTAACGGACAGATGAGTCGCGATGAAATCGAAGAATATCTCTGTTCTGTATTTCATCTGAAACAGGTACTTTGGCTCGATCATGGGTATTTGGCAGGAGATGATACAGATAGTCATGTCGATACGCTCGCTCGTCTTTGCTCACCGGATACTATTGCCTATGTGCAATGCACCGATACGCAGGATGAACATTACGAAGCTCTCCATCAAATGGAAGAGCAACTGAAAACCTTCCGTACTTTGAATGGAAACCCCTACCGCCTGTTGGCATTGCCTATGGTGGACAAGATTGAGGAAGAGGGTGAACGTCTCCCCGCAACGTATGCCAATTTCTTGATAATGAATGATGCGGTGCTTTATCCTACTTATCGTCAGCCGGAGAATGACCAATGTGCTAAAGAAGTGCTTCAAGCAGCTTTCCCTCATCACGAGATAGTGGGCGTGGATTGCTGTGCATTGATAAAGCAACATGGCTCGTTGCATTGCGTGACGATGCAATATCCAGTGGGAATTATAGCCTGAAAGGCTAAAATTATATGGCGTAGGGCAACGCCCTACGTAGTAAATGAATCGCTAACCTAAGCCCTGAAAGGGCGAAATAGAATATTGATCTGATACTAATTAGTGAAATATTAAAATTAGAAAGATATGAGAAAAATAAAAGTCGGAATTATTCAGCAAGCCAATACAGCAGATCTTCGTACGAACTTGATGAATCTGGCTAAAAGCATAGAAGCCTGTGCTGCACATGGTGCGCAACTGGTTGTATTACAGGAACTACACAACTCCCTGTATTTCTGTCAGACTGAAAACACACAACTGTTTGATCTGGCGGAAACCATTCCCGGCCCTTCCACCGGATTTTACTCCGAACTGGCCGCTGCCAATAAAATCGTATTGGTGACCTCCCTATTTGAGAAACGTGCTCCGGGACTCTATCATAACACCGCCGTCGTTTTTGATCGTGACGGGAGCATTGCCGGAAAGTATCGCAAGATGCATATCCCCGACGATCCGGCCTATTATGAAAAGTTCTACTTCACCCCCGGAGATATAGGTTTCGAACCTATCCAAACCTCTCTCGGAAAACTGGGCGTACTTGTTTGCTGGGATCAGTGGTATCCCGAAGCTGCCCGCCTGATGGCATTGAAAGGTGCCGAATTATTAATCTACCCCACTGCCATCGGTTGGGAAAGCAGTGATGCCGATGATGAAAAGGCACGCCAGCTCAATGCCTGGATTATCTCCCAGCGTGCTCATGCCGTAGCCAACGGACTTCCTGTTATCTCCGTTAACCGTGTCGGTCACGAACCCGATCCGTCCATGCAGACAAATGGCATCCAATTCTGGGGAAATAGTTTTGTAGTAGGTCCGCAAGGAGAATTCCTTGCACAAGCCGGAAACGACCGTCCGGAAAATATAGTAGTGGAAATAGATATGGAACGCTCGGAAAATGTACGCCGTTGGTGGCCTTTCCTGCGCGACCGTCGTATCGATGAATACGGTGGATTGACGAAACGCTTTATTGATTAAAATGCAATTTGATAAAAGCGCAGCAAAACGCAGTTTGATAAAACGTTAACGGAATGTGATTCTCCTGTTCATTATAAAATTCACGCCTCCGTAGATAAACAGTCCCAGGAACTGAGCCAGGTATTCATCACAATTCAGTGCCTCGACCAACACTACCAGAAATAGGAATTGCGCCAGATACGCCATTCCGAAAGCGATGGAAAAGAGCAACACCTGCCTCCAGGTGTTGCTCTTCTTTTCTTTATCATCCAAAGGGAATATCCAGTGCTTGCACCAGATAAAATTATGAGTCTGCGCAATGATGTAAGCAGTTATGTTAGAGAGCATATAGTCGATGTCCAGTTCATCCATCATCAGCCAGATGACTGCTGCTATAATCAGGGCATTCAGCGTACCGATTACCGCAAAACGGAAGATGCGTCTCGACTCTCTCACAACAAACTAACCTACTCTTACTCTTTGATATCTACGATCAGATTCAGTTCATCCAACTGAGACGGATCAAGTGCTGCGGGAGCATCCAGCATCACGTCGCGTCCACTGTTATTCTTCGGGAATGCGATGCAATCACGAATACTATCCAATCCGGCAAAGAGAGATACCCAACGATCAAGACCATATGCCAGACCACCATGAGGAGGTGCACCGTATTTGAATGCATTCATCAGGAAGCCGAATTGTTCTTCTGCTTTTTCAGGAGTGAATCCCAGGATTTCGAACATCTTTGCCTGCAACTTCGGATCGTGGATACGGATTGAACCGCCACCGACTTCCACACCATTGATTACCATATCATAAGCATCGGCACGTACTGCTGCCGGATCAGTATCCAGTAAATCAATGTCCTCGTCTTTCGGATGGGTAAACGGATGGTGCATAGCCATCAAGCGGTTTTCTTGCTCACTCCATTCAAACATCGGGAAGTCTACCACCCACAGGCATGCGAATGTGTTCTTATCACGCAATCCCAGTTGGCTACCCATTTCCAGACGAAGCTCGCAAAGTTGCTTGCGCGTCTTCATGGTGTCGTCACCACTCAAAATCAGAATCAAGTCACCCGGTTGGGCACCGAAAGCTTCTTTCACCTGTTGCAGTACTTCCTGCGTATAGAATTTGTCAACACTTGATTTTACATTTCCGTCTTCCTCTACACGGGCGTAAACCATACCTTTTGCACCAATCTGCGGTCTCTTCACAAATTCCGTCAGTGCATCCAGTTGTTTGCGGGTGTAGTGTGCAGCACCTTCGGCACAGATACCACCGATGTATTCGGCGCTATCAAATACAGAGAAACCATGACCTTTCAGTATATCCATCAGCTCCACGAACTTCATACCGAAACGCAAGTCGGGTTTGTCGCTACCATAATATTTCATGGCGTCCGCCCATGCCATACGCTGGAACTGACCTTCCAATTCCACACCGCGGATTTCTTTGAACAGATATTTCGTCATACCTTCAAACAGGTTGATGATGTCGTCCTGTTCTACGAAAGACATTTCGCAGTCTATCTGAGTAAATTCCGGCTGACGGTCGGCACGAAGGTCCTCGTCACGGAAACACTTGGCAATCTGGAAGTAACGGTCGAAACCGGATACCATTAACAATTGCTTCAAGGTCTGCGGGCTTTGCGGCAAAGCGTAAAACTGTCCCGGATTCATGCGTGAGGGCACCACGAAGTCGCGTGCGCCTTCCGGAGTAGAGCCTACCAGTACAGGAGTTTCCACTTCGATGAAACCCTGGCTGTCCAGATAGCGGCGTACCTCAATGGTCATTCTATGGCGGAGTTCCAGATTTCTGCGTACCGATGGACGGCGCAAATCCAGATAACGGTATTTCATGCGGATATCGTCGCCACCATCCGTATTATCTTCGATGGTGAACGGAGGTGTCAGGGCTGCATTCAGCACATTCAGTTCCGATACGATGATTTCAATATCTCCGGTCGGGATATTGGCATTCTTGCTGAAGCGTTCGTTCACCGTTCCTGTAATCTGAATGACGAATTCGCGTCCCAGGCGGTTGGCGTTCTCGCAAAGTGCGGCGTCCACCTCTTCGTTAAAAACTAACTGGGTGATACCGTAACGGTCGCGGAGGTCAATGAATGTCATACCTCCCATTTTACGGCTGCGCTGCACCCAACCTGCCAGCGTTACTTGCTTATTGACATCGGAGATACGAAGTTCTCCGCAGGTGTGTGATCTAAACATGTTGATATTTACAATTTACAATTTACAATTTACAATTTGGCTGCGCTGTCGGGGCACACGCTTAATTGCTAATGACGCGCAAAAATACAGATTTATTTTATAAAAAACTCAGATTTTCGTTAACTTCTTAATCTGCTCTTTACTCTTATCCAATATCATCTTATTCTTATGCACAATCTCCTCATTGATCTGCTTCAGGCCATTTATATAATCCTGTGCCCGTTGCAATACATTCGAAGAGTCTTTTTCGGCATACCGGGGGATGATAACCTGCAATCCTTCTTTGATTACCTTTACGTCAATGTTTTCTCCCATCATCATCGGGTCCCCGTCAAAGTGCACTACCCCCGGTTTGGTACGGTGGATGCGCAGCGTCTGGCAGCGGAAAGTTTTGATGCGGCTATTTTGGTCTATAGTCTTATTAAATAGTTGGAAAGACAGGGAGGGCACATCCAGCACCGTGAAAGGTTCAAGGATGGTCACGTCCAGTAATCCGTCCGTCAGCATGGCCTGTGGAGCTATGTACGCATTGTTTCCATATTGCGAAGCATTGCCGCAGGCTATCAGGAAAGCCTTATACTTTAAAGTACCGTCTTCCGTTTCCAGTTCGTAAGTTTCGGGCTGATACTTCAGGCTCTCCAGCAGAGTCTTTTCTAAATAGGTAAGAGGGCCTCTCCTGCCCGCCTTTGCAAACTTCAGGCTGACAAAAGCATCAAAACCCACACCGCAGGTACAGAAGAAAGGCACTTCATTGATTTTTCCGTAATCGATGACGTCTATAATTCCTTTGTTGATGATTTCTATCGCCTTTTTGGGCTCCATCGAAATTTGCAGATGGCGTGCCAGTCCGTTTCCCGAACCACACGGAATGATGCCCAATGCAGTTTTTGTATGCACCAGCGAACGGGCTATTTCGTTAATCGTACCGTCACCACCAATAGCGACTACAGCGTGCACATTTTCCTTTGCTTTTTGTGCAGCAATTTCAACAGCATGTCCGGCATATTCGGTATAGATTACCTCTTGGGCATACTTTGCCTTATCCAGCTTTTCATCGAGCAAATGGAGGATTTGCTCTTTGCTCTGCGTACCGGATTTCGGATTTATAATGAATGATATTTTCTTTTTTTCTTCGTCCATGCAAGGGTTGTTTCACTATGCAATTTTATAAATGGCAAAAGTAATACAAATACTTGAATTTTTAACCATAGAGTGGGCTTTAATCCATGGGCAAATATATTTTTTAGTAAAAAAAGAACAGATAAGCACATATTTTGCTATCTTTGCCCCCTGTTTTCAAAAGGCTTGTAATTAAGAGTTAAATATTTCATATTATATAATAAACATTTCATGGGATTACTACAAGACAAATTGGCGAAATACGACCTGCCACAGCAATATATGGCAATGGGCGTATACCCCTATTTCCGCACAATTGACAGCCATCAGGATACTGAGGTGTTGATGGATGGTAAAAAAGTCCTGATGTTCGGTTCGAATGCTTATACGGGACTGACTTACGATAAAAGAATAATAGAAGCCGCAAAAGCTGCCACAGATAAATACGGTACAGGTTGTGCAGGTTCCCGTTTATTAAATGGAACTCTTGATATACATGTAGAGTTGGAAAAAGAACTGGCTGAGTTTGTCGGAAAAGACGATGCACTCTGTTTTTCCACCGGATTTACTGTAAATGAGGGTGTTATTCCGCAATTGACGGGACGTAACGATTACATTATCTGTGACGACCGCGTGCACGCTTCCATCGTAGATGGCCGCCGCCTCTCCTTTTCTACTCAATTAAAGTATAAACATAACGATATGGCCGATCTGGAAAAAGAACTCCAGAAATGCGAGCCGGATGCTATCAAACTGATCGTGGTGGATAGCGTTTTCTCTATGGAAGGCGACCTTGCCAACCTCCCCGAAATCGTACGTTTGAAGAAAAAATACAATGCCAGCATCATGGTGGACGAAGCACACGGATTGGGTGTATTCGGAAAACAGGGACGCGGTGTTTGCGATCATTTCGGTGTGACGGATGATATCGACCTGATTATGGGTACGTTCAGCAAGTCACTAGCTTCTATCGGTGGTTTCGTTGCCGGAGATGCTTCGGTAATCAACTGGTTGCGCCACAATGCCCGTTCTTATATATTCCAGGCAAGTAACACGCCTGCTGCTACGGCTGCTGCCCGTGAAGCTCTTCACATCATTATGAACGAACCGGAACGTCAGCAACGTTTGTGGGACATCACCAACTATGCATTGAAGAAATTCCGTGATGCCGGTTTCGAAATCGGTGAAACTGAATCCCCTATCATTCCGTTGTATGTGCGTGATGCAGAAAAGACATTTATCGTAACTAAGATGGCGTTTGACGAAGGCATCTTCATCAATCCGGTTATTCCGCCCGCTTGTGCACCGCAAGATACGCTGGTACGCGTAGCATTGATGGCTACTCACACCAAAGAGCAGGTAGACTATGCTGTTGAGAAGTTGACGAAATGTTTCCGTGAACTCGGAGTGATTGAATAAGGATTTTCCAGAAATCAGATAAAATGAAAAGAGACTGTCTTCAAAAGGCAGTCTCTTTTTTTGTATCTTTGCCATCTGAAAATATTAACTTAATACTAAGAAACAAATGTCTAATACCCCCTCAGCAGCATTTTCGGATACCAAGGCGCATTACGATCTTCTGGACGGACTTCGTGGTGTAGCGGCCCTTATGGTGATATGGTATCATATATTCGAAGGCTATGCTTTTGCAAGCGATACCATGATTACAACGTTCAATCATGGATATTTAGCCGTGGATTTTTTCTTTATCCTTTCAGGTTTCGTTATCGGCTATGCCTATGATGACCGTTGGGGTAAGAGTCTTACAATGAAAGATTTCTTTAAGCGTCGTTTGATACGTCTCCATCCTATGGTGATAATGGGGGCTGTTCTGGGTGCTATTACATTCTGTATTCAGGGTTCCGTGCAATGGGATGGAACACATATCGGTATCTCCATGATAATGCTGTCTCTGCTCTGCACGATATTCTTTATTCCCGCAATGCCGGGCGTAGGTTATGAAGTTCGTGGCAACGGTGAGATGTTTCCGTTGAACGGGCCTTGCTGGTCGTTGTTCTTCGAGTATATAGGTAATATTCTTTATGCCTTGTTTATCCGTCGCTTATCCAATAAGGCGCTGACTGTGCTCGTTGTATTGTTGGGAGTGGCATTGGCGCTATTCGCAGTCTTCGATGTTTCTGGTTATGGAAATATAGGTGTGGGCTGGACGTTGGACGGTGTAAATTTTGGTGGCGGATTATTGAGAATGTTGTTCCCGTTTTCTGTGGGTATGCTTATGTCGCGTAACTTCAAGCCTATGAAGGTGAAAGGTGCGTTCTGGATATGTACCATTGTATTGATTGCTTTGTTCTCAGTGCCCTATCTGGAAGGTGCGGAGCCGATTTGTACAAATGGTGCTTATGAAGCATTTTGTATTATCGTAGCTTTCCCCACCCTTGTATGGATAGGAGCATCGGGAACTACTACGGATAAAAAGTCAACTCAGATATGTAAGTTCCTGGGAGATATCTCTTATCCGATTTATGTGATACATTATCCGTTCATGTATCTGTTCTATGCATGGCTGATTAAAAATCAACTCTTTACTTTGGGAGAGACCTGGCAGGTTGCTTTATGCGTTTATGCCTTGAATGTAGTGTTGGCTTACCTGTGCTTGAAACTGTATGATGAGCCTATACGAAAATATTTGGCTAAACGGTTTTTAAAGAAGAAGTGAAACTTCAGTCTTCCTTATCTTTTTATTTCAGATACGCTGGATCACCGGAGGTGGATTTCGCAGGATCTCTGTTGCATCGAAACAGGGACATTCCTTGATCCATTCTTCCGGTTCAATTTCACCGTTATGGTTCAGGTCGGGGCTGAGATCGCGATGCCCCACTACTCTACTACCGGGGTAATCCTGCAATAACAACATTACCAATACACGAAGGGAGTGTTTCTGGAAATCAGTTCTTGTGTCAGAAGCACGGCCGTTCGTGTCCAACCCTCCTTCATAACATACACCTATTGAGTGAGCATTGTATCCTTTCGCATGTGCACCGGGTTTTTCTACGTGACGAAGGCTTTTAATATCCCCGTTCTTCCTTATATAATAATGATAACCTGCGCCGGAGAATCCCCGGCACAGGTGGTCTGTGGTTAAGTCATATTCCGTATAGCAACGGTCAGCGCAGGTGGCGCTGCAATGAATGACGATTAAATCAATTTTTCTCATTTCTTATTTATTAGACTCCTATTATCTTATCTGACCGTCATCGCATGTGCACTCAGTGCACCCAATACAGCCGAAGCCACTGCAATTACAATTTTCAACACAGCATCCCAAGTCAATTTCTTCATAACACATCAAGTTTAGGTAAAACTACAAGCCACGCCCTCCCACCGCGCAGCCTTTCATTCTTTAATTATTAATTTTTAATTTCTCCGGCTTTAGACCCTATCCCAGCGGATCTTCCTCCAATCCTCCATCAGGCTTATTGGAAGATCCCCCTTCTCCATCCGTCTTTTCCAGGGAGAACGTCACATTCGCAGTACTTCTGGTTTGGGCGTTGCTGCCATTTACCAGTTTCAATTCCTTATCCGGAACAAAGCGGATGTTGACACGTGAGATATTCCTTACCGTACATTTGTCTGCCGTTTCTGTGCCCGGACAGCAGAACGTCATGTGAAATGTGCCGAACTTATTCAGCTTCACCTTATTGCCATTGGCAAGGTTTGCCTGAACTTCTTCTACAAGGGCTTCAATCACATGTTTCACATCGCCTTTGGTCATGGCGCAATTCTTCTCAATGGCGGCGGCCAGTACGTCGATATCCACCTTGCCACATGTGAGGGGGACTTGACGGAGGTAATACAACTTTGGGGAACTGGAATCACTGACAATCTTTCTGCGCAGATAGCGCTCTACAAGTACATCCATAAGTGAATCAAAATTAAGTTAAGGTTTAAGTTAAACTTGCTCTTTCAAGCGTATCACAAAGATACAAAATCAGAGAGGCAAAGTCAAGCATTACGATGTTTATTTTTCAATTATTTTCAATTAATAATTGATGCGATAATAGTTATTTTATTTGGCATTTTGCATCAACCATTCCATAGGCGGAACATAATCTCCCATCTTCGTCAAACTCGGATTATGATGAAAGTAAACGTCTCCCGTCTCTCCATTGCGATGCTTGGCCACGATCACTACTCCCAGTCCTTCAGCGGGATATTTGCTTTTACGGTCTATCGTCTGGCCGCAAATGGCGGGACGATACAGTAACATCACCATGTCCGCGTCCTGTTCGATGGCTCCACTCTCACGCAGGTCGCTCAATTCCGGGCGATGTCCGGGCCGGCCTGCACTCTCACGGTTCAACTGGCTCAGAAGCAAGACGGGGATATTCAGTTCCTTAGCCAGTAATTTGGCTTTGCGGCTTGCCTGTGCCACCTCCTGTTCCCGGTTCCGGTTACTTTGGTCGGACTTCATATCGCAGAGTTGCAGGTAATCCAGAATCACCATATCGCAGTTTCCCTTGCTTTGCAGCATCCGGGCCGAAGAACGCACCCGGTCCATGCTTGTCACCGGATGGTCGTCTATGTGGATGGGCAGGCGGGCAAGTTCGGCGGTGGCATTGCGTATCTGGCGCAATTCTTCCGGAGTCAACTGCCCGCTTTTCAGGTGCTGCGGACTGACGTCCGGCGTAGCTGCCAGCAGCCATCGGTCACCCAGGCGTTCGCCTTGCATTTCGAGGCTGTACACGGCTACATGGTGTCCTGCCATGGCTGCTGATCGTGCCAGGTGAAGGGCAAAGGCGGTTTTACCTACCGAAGGACGGGCGGCAATGACGACCAGATCTCCACATTGCCAGCCCGAAGTGAGAGTATCCAGGTCGGTAAATCCCGTAGGGACTCCTGTGATCCCATTCTTGCTGGAGGCAACACGCATCTCTACTTGCGCAAAGGTATCCTCCATTAACTGATCCATCGAACGTAGATGGTCGGTAGTGCCACATTCATTTTCAAGGCGATCCAGCAGCGCATGCGCATCTACCAGTGTGTCGGCAATGTCTATGGTTTCATCGGTGGCGGATGCCAGTAGTTTGTGGAAGCCGAGCCTCATTTCGCGCCTTACAAACTTCTGCCGGAGAATGAGTACATGGTATTCCAGATGGGCGGAAGAAGCCACCTGTCCACTGATACGCGTCAGGGCGAAAGGGCCTCCCACAGCATCCAGTTTGCCGCGGGCACCAAGCTCATCCCTTACGGTGATGAGGTCGATGGACTTTCCCGCGCGATACATGGCTTGCAGGGCGGCATATATTTCGAGGTTCTTTTCTTCATAGAACATTTCAGGGCGCAGCTTGTCTGCTATAAGGGGCATGGCTTCACGCTCCATCATGCAGGCGCTCAGGATGGCTTCTTCAAGCTCGGCATCGTGCGGATTAATCAAAGTACTCATTAGTAAAGGCTTTATTAGATAAATAATTGGCTGCTTGCAGGCAGTATTTGATGTCACTGAGGTGGAAATAATATTCATTGATGTTATCCAGGGCGAGCTTCTTTTCTTCGGCGGACAGCTTTTTCCATTCCCGCTTGGCACGTCCGATATTTAATTTCTGTCTTTCGGTGATTTCGTGGTAGGCATCCCAGAAGATGTCGAACTCACCACTATCGGCTCCCGGTTTAGAGGGGATACGCTCACTCTTTCCGGTCAGCAGGTCATAGTCCGGTATGCGAATGTGCGTGGTGTATGGGTTGACAAGCCTTTCTATAAAACCTTCGTCAAACATCCTGCGGAAGAAGTAACGGGTGCGGTTTCGGTTCCAGCCGAAGATCTCCGCCCAATGGTTTAGTGTGAGAATAGATTCGCCCCGTCGGCATTCGAACGAATACCCATTGATGCAACAGGTGGTTTGACTGTAGTTAACGTGTGTCAGTACCAGTACAAAAGCTTCAAAATGCCCTTTTGCCTGCTGGTTTAAAATCATTTGTTCTTCAAATAATGCTTTCGGAAACAGGACATATCCTTTACTCAAAATACCCTGAAGGTGGTTATTCATGTTTTTTCTTGTTTAATTGATTGATTGATGTTTCAAAATTACTCCTTTACAGCAGGGAATGCAATTATCCGGTTATGAGGGGTTAAATAATCCAGTTTTGATTAATAACAGAGGGGTGTATTGGTTAGATTTTTTATCACCACCCCTTTCACACCCCTCTTACCCTTCCGAAACCCTTTGTGGATAAGGGTTTCGGAGGATGGTAGAAAAACGTTTTCACACCCCCTTTCACCCCATAATATATATTATAATAATGAATGTATTAAAATACATTATATTTTTTCCGCCATTTTAGGTACGAATAAGTATGGATTTTTATCTATTGCCTCCTTCACCAACAAGGGCATGCCCCATTGCCGGACTAAGGCTAATATCTGTTTCGGGGTCAGTATGGTAGTTTTATGGGTGAATCCGGCTTCTGTCAGTTCTGCCAGCAATGATGCGTGTCCTTTTATTGCCCGGCGCAATGATTTTACTGCCGAGCAGTCGTACTGATAATTGGGAAAATAGGCTACAGCGATTTCTGTAATGGAGTGGCAGCCTTGCAGCATCCATTCAAAACTTTGTTCTTTCATTTTATTTGTTTTTTAATTAATGATGCGGCAAAGTTAGTCCGAAAAATTGGGGAGGGAAAAACCGGAGGTAAAGGGTGAGAAAACATAATGAAATATAAGGCAATAGATCAGTTAGCAGAAGTAACAATGCTGTATTGTTTCATTGTAGTTTCATGTTTGAGATGCTAAGAATTAAATAATAAAAAAGTTGAGTTTTTACCCTACTAATTAGATAATTCTCTTTATCTTTGTTGAAACATTACACAAACAGATGGGAAAATTTATCAATCCGTTCACCGATTACGGATTTAAGAAAATATTCGGCCAAGAGATTTCTAAGGATTTATTAATAGACTTCTTAAATGATTTGCTGAAGGGTGAACGGGTGATAACGGATCTCACATTCTTGAACAATGAACAACTGCCTGAGTATGACGAAGGACGAGGTCTTATCTATGATATCTATTGCTGCACGGATACCGGCGAGAAGATCATTGTGGAGATGCAGAATAAGTCGCAGTTGCATTTTAAGGAACGTGCGCTTTATTATCTTTCTAATGCAATAGTGCAACAAGGTGAAAAAGGTAATGAATGGAGATTCAATATAAAGGCTGTATATGGAGTTTTCTTTATGAACTTTCTGTTTGGTAATACTGTTAAGTTACGGACGGACGTTATCCTTGCCGATCGTGATACAGGCGAACTTTTCACGGACAGGATGCGTCAGGTATTTATAGCTCTTCCTGTTTTTAAGAAGGAGGAAGAAGAATGTGAGAATGACTTTGAACGTTGGATATATACATTAAAGAATATGGAGACACTGAAACGAATGCCATTTAAGGCCCGCAAGGCAGTCTTCGAAAAGCTTGAAGAAATTGCCGATGTAGCTTCTCTTAGTCAAGAGGAGCGGAGGCGTTATGAAAATAGCGTAAATGTGTATCGCACTAATTTGTGCGTACTGGATGCAGCGAAAGAGGAAGGTGCTAAAGAAAAGAGTCTGTCTATAGCTCGCTCATTAAAGCAACTCAATACTCCTATTGATGTAATTGTGAAATCTACCGGCCTTTCCGAAGAAGAAATCACTGCATTATAAAGAATTTACTTCTTGAAAAAGAATAGAGAATGCCCTTTCTATGCCTGAGTATAGTTAGGGCATTTATACTTCTGCTCTCTCCCTTTTAAAATACGTCAGTACCGTTGCCGGTGATAGCTGCTTGTGCCCGGCAGTTTGCGTGCGGCTTTCGAAGCAATAGCGACTATTGACTATGAGGCAAAACAGTGTATAATTGAACGAGCAATGCAAATGGTGTTGCAGATAATCGTAGAGACGGGATATGCGAATGAAGAAAGTGGAAACATGCCGGCGGGAAATGAAACTGCGATATCTCTTTTTCTTACGAGATCGTTTTAGTTTTTGTAAGGTATATTCCAGTTGTTTGATGTCATTGTGATTATAATTCATACTGCGTTTTAAATCTTCCAGACGTGTTTGTTGACGGGCATAACGTTCTTTCTTCTTGGCAATCATATCCATGATATCTTCTTCGGTCATATTCATGCCCCGGTTCTTTGCTCTCATTGTTTTGGCTTTAGTGGTTATAATGATTAAAAATACATGGTCTGTTCACTATGAACAGACGGTCTGCTGAGATTAAACAGACCGTCTGTTGGAGTGTAACGGATGGTGTGTTTGCTTTAGGGTTCCCACAATAATTTGGGATATTCTCCCTGATTATAGGATTTCCAGTGCGAACTACCCCAACCGTTTGAAGTTTCTGCACTGTATGAAGGCCATGAACTTGGATTATTGAAAAAATTATCATCAGTCGTTATTCCGGCATTGATGGAATAGTGTAGCTTGTTATTTGTTACAGAAGTCCCATAATTATTTTTAGAATAACTATTATCTAATTCTCCCATAATACTTCCTATACGGTTATTTCCACCATTATCTATTAATTGCCCCGCATTATAGCAATATTCAAGAACTTTAGTTCTAACCAAACGACTTATTATTCCACCACAATCACCATCGTTTTTTCGGGCATTACTTTTGGTAATTGTTCCGGTATTATAACAATATCTTATTTCTGTATCCATTTTATCTATTTCGTTTGTGCTTACCTGATTTCCCCATGTAAGGCCTACAATACCACCACCATATGTATCAACCGTAATGTTCCCGGAGTTTTTACAATATTCTATTATACTATGTGAGCCATTGCCTACTACACCACCAATATCTCCACCATTGGTAACAGTGATAGTTGCTGCATTACTACAGTTTAATATTTTGTGGCCGGATAATGTACTTTCATTTACAACACCTCCAACTGTTTTGTTATTGACATTTATTGTACCAGAAGTTAAGTGTACATTTTGTATAGTACCTCCGTTAGAAGAAAATATTCCTCCTTGAGTGCTAACTAAATTATTGACTTTATATCCTTTCCCATCGTATAATGCCCCGCTTTTTACAGGTTTCCAATTGTCGTATGCCGACAAATCTAAGTCTGCCTTTTGTTCATAATATTCCGTTTCCGCTGAGTTATTATCTGTTCCTTCTACATCTACACCTCTCAGCTGTGGTGGAGTCGTTACCAAGTATGGATCAGCAGCCGAAGTTCCTGCCCCTTCCATACCACCTGTACTAAGAGGGATAGTCAGACTCTTATTAGTAGCATTTATCGTTATATTCGAGGTCGTGACAGCGAGCAGTAATTGCTCTTTACTATCTGCTTTTGCCAGATTATCAGTGATATAAATACTGAAAGAAGTGAAAGTCTCCGGAGATTTTCTTAAACCATCCAGTAAATACTGGTTATTACTTCCCGAAATGAGGCTTGTACTATATTCAGTTCCATTTATTACTACTTTTGAAACAGGACCTAATACACCTACATAATTTCCGGTATTCAGTTCAAGGTATCTATTATCAAAAGGAGCTTTAATGCGTATATATTTCCCTGCCGTGATATCGGCAGCCGCAAGAGATTTCTGAAATGCATAACGGTTATCCACAGGACCGTAATCAAATCCTATTTCGGCATCTATACCGGGTTCCACGAGATAGCGATATATTCCGTCTGACATCTTCCAGGGCTTAATACCGTAGAATATAGGGGCGGGATCATAACTGGCACTTGAATTGGATGTCTCGTCTATTTCTATCTCTATCAATGACATGGCATGTGTGAAAGGCAGACTCAATGTGCTGCTGCTGAGTGTACCTGTAGCAGTCATAAGGTCAGCAGAGCTATAATTGTCATATGTGCTTTGATCTTCCGGCAGAGTAAATGCAGTGGTAATCTCTGCAATACTTTTCTTATCATCCATATTACTGTTGTATGGGTAATAGGCATAATAAGTGACACCACTACCGTACACATATATCTGGTTTCCTGTATTAACAGGTTGCCAGCTATTGGTTGATGCATTGTACTTATAAGGTACATTGTTGTCTAAAACAATGTTATTAGACGCTTTCAGAGAAAAGATACCGATTTGTTCGTTTCCAATAAAAGTGGTCTGATATCCGCTTTCTTGTGTGCGTGTATCTGTGTTTCCTTCAAAGCTACCCAGAGTAACCTGCAAGGAAGTAAGTACTTTACCGGATTTATCTTCAAAATCCGAATTACATGCCATAAGCAGAGTTATGAAAACAATCCATAATACTCTTTTTTCTAATACTCTTTTCATTGTATATATCATTAATCTTAAAAAGTAAAACCCGGATAAGCGTTTTGCATTGTAGTAGGCTGTGCAGCACCATAACTTCCATTATTAAAAATTGTTGGGAAATTACCACTTGTTTTGTATGAGCTTGTCCAAAGATTACCGAAATCCATGTTTCCATAGCTTCCGGAACTTATATTTGTTCTGCTCTTATTCATAATATCCCTGTTCTCATAGGCATACATTGTCTGCCCTAACGACATAACGTACCAGCCACTGCTGGGGCTTGGTGGTGCTGGTGTGCTGTTTATCAGAACTTCACGTATCTCACGAGGATTGGAATTTGAGGTACTAAGACTTTGTGTATTTGTATAGCCATTAAAAGCTGTTATATTATTAGAACCACTTCCGCCTCTCCGTACACCGGATATTCTATCCAGCGTTACGACATATCCTTTAATCTCAGTGGCTCCGGATAATTCCGTACTGCTATAATTTGAAATATTGTCTCCCCGCTCCGTTCCAGTCTTGCCACTGGCATATACGATGCCGATACAGTTTTTTCCTTCAGTTGGCTGTACGTTGTATTGCATCACGGTTCCATCTGTCAGCATACGGTAACCACCATCACTCCACGTACCGTCGTCATAGTAAAAATCGCCTATTTTTATATCTCCGGCTTTATATCCCTCTGCTATCTCACCACTTTTGTCAATATCTACAGTAGTTCCATTCCATACACTGATACTGCCAACCTCTACTGTTGCCGCAGTTCTTGTTATTTTCAGATTATAAGTGATTGAAGTGGCAGCTAGCCAATCGGCCATGGAAGTCAGTGCTAAGTCTGTTATGGTTTTGGTATCTCCTATTCCATTCATTGTATAAGAGAATGTAAGCGTAGCATTTTCAGACGTATTTCCTGTAGCAGCTATAGGCAGTAAGAAAAAGGTTGCAATTTTTCCCGTACTTCCGGCAGTTACTGTGCTGGAAGATGAAGGTAAAGTGGCAGTGCAGGATATATCATTTCCTGTTCCGGAGGCTATGTTGCTCCATTGCATCCAATCTGTTGGAGAAGTAGTGGAGCTAAACGCTACTGTGCCGCTTTTCTTTGTTTTGATGGAAAGAGAATTAATCGTTATTCCTGTAAAACCGCCTCCCGCTTCCACATTGAGGACAATCCGTGTCAGGGCATGTTTGAATGAAAAATTCACTTTGCCGTCACTTGCGGTCTTATTGGGTGCAGGTTTTGCCAATAGCAGATCCGTTTGGGCAGCTTCTGTGGATGGTACTTCGTATGTGAATGAGGGATAACCTGTTGCCGTAATATCCGGTACTGTCAGCCCTGTAGGATTATGCGGTGCATAGGCAAAGAAAGTAATCTTATCGTTACTGTTGGTCGGCCAGAATTTCGTGGGAGTATATTCCCACGTAGCGGTTCCGCTTGCTTTCGTCACTTCCTGATTGTACATGAAGTTTGGAGTGGAAGACGAAACGTTGAAGTTGCTTCCTTGTGTGAGATAAGCCAGTACACCTAAAGAAGTAAGGTTATCCTTGGTAAAATCTGTTCCGCGCGTCTGTGTCTCTACGGTAGGTACAAAGCTAATGGGTATGCCCATAGATGGTTCGTCTCCACCGGAAGATACTTTGTCTCCGCATGCCGAAAAGCAACAGACGGTCAAGCCTGTAATCCAAATCTTTAAAATTCTGCTCATAATGTTTCGTTGCAATACCTCGCGCTTGGGCATGCAGGAAACGAAAGAGGATGGATCAGAGCGAATTCAACCAGCGACTGATATTTCGTTCTTCTTTACTGAATTCTACACCGAGTTTTATTACTTCGCGTCCGTCCGCCTGATAAGGTATCAGGTAACCTTTATCATCAATCTGTTGCAGGGCCTCTTCTGCCGTGCCGTTCAGTTTGAACTCGAAGACGTAAATGTATTTCGGGGTCTTCACTACGGCGTCCGCACGGCCTTTAGCACTTTTCACTTCCGCCTGCGTGAACTGGCCCATCAATTTGAAGACAAGGTAGAACACTACCTGATAGTGACGTTCGGTCTTTGCGTTCAGTTCGTAGGAGAAGTCGGCAAAGAAGGCTTGCAGGCGGGTGAGGAAGGCGTCGTAATCGCCTGCACGCAATTCCTGCACAAACTTACCGATATAAAATCCCTGGTCGCTGTTCGTCATCGAAGTGTAGTATGGTACCAGAAAATTGATAAAGCCATAGCGGACTTCGTCGTTGGGGAACTGCAGCAGGTAATTGCCAAACTCTTGGTCGTAGTCCTTAATGGTGAGATAACCACTCTGGTAAATCAGCGGGATAGGATTACCGGCATTCACGCGATACTCCGTGAACACGGAAGCCGGAGCTTCAATGCCATCGAGCAAGGTACGCAGGTCGTATTCCGTTTCCTGAAGCATTTCAACAAGGAAGGTAGGGGTACCGGTCTGAAACCAGTAACTTCCCAACTCCATATTGCTGAATGCATTCAAGACACTGAACGGATTGAACATACCTTCTCCTCTCGGATGGAAATGATAGCCGTCATAGTTTTTGGTCAGTGCATCTACCGTTTCTTCAAACGTCAGATTGTTTATCTCACCAAAATGCTCTATTTCCGGAATAAAGACTTTGCACAACTCTTCTTTCGTAATACCACACACAGCAGAATAGTAATAATTCATGCTGATATCCTGCAGCTGGTTCAGATCACTAAATACGCTGACTTGCGAGAATTTCGTCACTCCGGTAATGAAGACGAAACGCAGGTAGCGGTCGGCGCTTTTCAGCACGCCGTAAAAGGCTTTCAGGGTTTTACGGTATTCCTCCAGCAAGTCGTTGTCGCCAAGGGCTTGCAGCAAGGGTTTGTCGTATTCGTCCACCAGCACCACAACACCGCAACCGGCTTGTTCGCAGGCACGGCGGATGATACCGGAGAAACGGGTGGAAAGGGTGTTTTCATCGACACCTTTACCATATAAAGCTTCCCATTGAGTCAGTTGGTTACTGAGAATATTACCCAAACGTTCGGGAGAGTCATATTTTTCTGCATTCAAATCCAGATGCAGCACCGGATACTGTTTCCATTCCGTCTCCATCTTTTCAATGGCAAGACCTTCAAAGAGTTCCTTCTTGCCTTCGAAGTAGGCTTCGAAAGTGGAAAGGAGAAGGCTCTTGCCGAAACGGCGGGGACGGCTCAGGAAATAAGGATTGGACGCGAAAGCCATTTTCCAAATGAATTCGGTCTTATCCACATACAGATAATTACCTTTGCGAAGTTTCTCAAAGGTCTGTATCCCGATAGGGAGCTTACGCATCAATGCATTATATTCCATAAATGTCCATTTTCCTTTTAATAGGTTCAAAGATAATCATTTTTTTCCATAATCTTTCGTTTCCAGCATGTCAAAGAGCGAGCGTTATAACTTTTTTGTTTTAACTGTGTGCCCGGAGAAGGACATTCAACCTTGTCCGGGCTTGGTTAGGGTGGTATTGAGATAAAAAAATGTCCGGCTTAATTTACTGTAACATCTTTATCTCCGCCGGTGGTATCCCAATTAAAACTATCCGTTACGTCTACTTCTATTGAGTTCAACCCGATGGTGAAGGTGAAAGCGTATGCTTTTCCCTGTGCAAGGATTCCGGTTCCCAGGTCTACTTCTTTAGTGAAAGAAGAAACTGCGGCAGTGGAAGCCCCTAAAGAAGGAATAGTAGCAATATCATACGTAATAGAGGCTTTCACCTCATCAGCGCTTGTTGTACCGGTTGCTCCATCTATAGGAATGAAGAACAGGTATTGGTCAGCCGTGAACAGGCTGGCTGCTGTTTCATTGATTGAAACGGCGGGTGTGGTATAACCTTTCCAGGCGGGATTTTCCAGTTTGAGCACACCGTTGGATGAAGTTGCAGCAAGAGGATAAGGACTTGACAGATATTTAGCTGCCTCACCTGGTAATGTTGGCAGTGTCCAGGTAGCATCATTCATGTTGATAGTTGCCTCTCCGGCAAGCTTCGTCGTATGCTTCAGGCTGATGCCGGTAATGTACACCTTAGTTTCAGCATTGGAAGATATGCTCTTGTCCGTCTTAGCTTTCATGGTGACACGGGTGAGTACGTGTTTAAAGTCGAAAGTGACTTTACCGCTGGCAGTTGTTTGTTGTTGGTCTTTCTTGGCTGTAGATACCACCAAGTCTACCATGTCTTTCTGGTTAGTCTGCGACTCAAAAGTTAGAGAGGGATCTGTAGAGTTCGTAGCATTCGTCAGGGTGATGCCATTTGCACCTCCTGTACTATACGGGGCATAAGCGAAGAAAGAGAGTTTATCCGTACTATTTCCCGGCCAGAATTTCAGTGGAGAATATTCCCAACCACCACTGCCACTACCGCCTGTAGCATTCCATGTAGTATGTACATTATCCATAAATGTACCTTTGGATCCACCGGTTGAATAGTTTCCAGTGGTCTGATAGGCAAGAATACCGAAACCTTTACTGGCCACTTTCAGCCCGTTGGCTGTAGTTCCGTCATTCGTCGAGTTGTCCGTAACCAAACCTTTTGTCTGTGTACCTGTGTACACTCCGAAACCAATGGTGCGGTTCGCATCCGGATTGGTTTCCATAACCTCATTTTGCGAGCATCCTGCCACCATAAGGGCGGTTGCCGCTACAAAAAATAAACTTTTCGTTTTCATAACTTGATACATATTTAATTAATAAAAAAGAGTTTCTATACCGGTATATCTACCTGTTGGTCATCTTCCCAGTCATCCACACCGACATCGAATCCGGAATCGGAACCGCCTTCGGGTTTTACATCCGGGAAAGTTTTAGGGACGGAGGCTTCTATGTGTAGCGTAATATTTCCAATCTCATCTGTTTGTTCTTCTACGGTTATATCCGTCAATGTTTGCTCTATCACTGTCTTACCATCCACCAACAGTGCCCTCAGCAGGATGGAATGTGAAAGTGAACGGTCGAAACCGAATACGTCGAGTGTACCTTTCATCGTACCGTCCGTGAAAGAACCTTCATCGAAGTCGGGGCTTCCTACGGTGAACTCCTGTCCGCCCAGTTCTTCACCCGCATGGCCGTCGTGCAGGAAGACCGAAAGAGGTACACCATACAATGTGCAACGTACTTCACGCACATTTTGCAGACCTTTCACATTCAATGTCACCTGTATGCGGCGGGTGAGCGGCACGGGCGTAAAGTGCATTTTGCAAGCACCTGCGGGACATGCGGCGCGTGATGCAGCAGGAGCGTAATTGCCCAGCATATCATCCGTCACTTCAAAATGGCGTATGGTGGCGGCGGCCAGCTTGTCGGGCGAAGAGACTATGACACGTGTCGATGTACGGGTCACCACTTCTCTGGCGTATGCTTCAAGAGCTTCCACGGCATCTTGTCCACGGAACAGGAGGTTATTGAAATCGGTGAAAGAACGATTGAAAAGCACAACGTCGTAAGTGCCGAGGGGCAGGCGCACAGTGGTATATTCACGTTCACCTGTCAGCAACACACGGGGCTGGCTGCCATCTTGCGGGAAGATGACCAGCGTGGCACCATCTTCTTTTTCTTCTTCCAGACCTGCGCGGCTCCAATCGGCAGTTACGGATATTTCAGACTCCATATAATAGGTGATGTCACGGCGCTCGCAACTGCAAAACACCAACAGCAGGAGAAGGAATGTTATTAATTTGAAATTCATCTCTCCCCTCCTTTCACTTTTCGGCCCAGTACCCACACAAAGGATATTTTAGCCTTTGTCGGTCCAAACCAGGTATAACTCCCGTTGCTCTGCCAGAGCAGTGTGTGGTAGTCGTTGATGGTGCGATAATGTTTGTAATTGGTTTGCAGCAGGCCGATGCCGATGCAGAACTCAAAGTTCAAATTACGGGCAATGGGAAGCGCATAACCGTAACTGATGCCGGAGGCGATATAGAATTCGCCTTGGTATCCTTTTTCTTCCCATTGCAGGTCGTATTTTCCGCCACCTGCATAGAAACCGAAGAAATGTCCGGTGAGTGCACGGCGGTTCATGCGTTTGCCCAGCCAGTATCGGGCTTCCAGTCCGCCGGAAAGAAGCTGGAGGCAGTATTTGTCATGATCGATGAGCCACCAGGGAAATATCCATTCTACATTCAGCGACCAACGCTCACGTCTTCCCAAAGGCAGTTCCAGCTCAATGTTCGGGGATATGGCAAGGTCGAACAGTAGGTTCGTTTTCAAGGCGAACAAGGGGCGGGAAGCACGACGCTGTTCAGGTGAAGAAGATGCAGACTGTAGAAGGGGCAGACTGCATTGGTCAGGTGTGCTCTGCCAGTCAGGCATACTCTGTTGACAGGTCTGGCTGTAAGGTATCGTACTTTCCTTTTGATCCACATGATTAAGTACCGAATCATGTTCGGCTACAAAATCCGGTTGAACCGCTTTCAGCTTCACCAGACAAACCGCTGCATTGCGAAGTTGCGGAAGCAGCTTCTTACTGATATAGCGATAAGCATACCCACAGTTCAGTTTTTTCAGTAACACTTTACAGCGATCCCGATCAGGTATCTCATCCAGAATACACAATACATCCTCACGGTCGGGAACGGAATCGTCAGAAACAACCAGTTCACGCAGTTTACCCCAGTCCTCACCCACCGGATCGATCAACAGGCGTTCACGATCCAGATGGGGGTATTTCCAGAGTAAATATCCTTTCACGGCGATGGCACGCTGCCGGGCAAGAGTCAAGTTGTGGCGGGCATCACCTTCGGGAGAAGCGTAAGAGAAGATAGTGATGGTATCAACGTACACGGCGGAAAGGCTGTCAGCGAACAGGACAGAGAAGGATTCAAGCGTGCGTGGATTATCCATATAATCGTACTCCACCAACGAACGGTTCTGGCGGAAATGAAGTAGTAAAGGAGTTCGGGAAAGGCTGTCAAGTACTGATACGGTAGTACTGATCTCCGGTCGTACTTCCCTTGTAGCTGCATTTGCCATAAAAGAACCTATTGCAAGCAGCGGGAAGCAGAGGCTATGGGCGAATATGTATAATAAGCGCTTCATTACAGGTCGAAGAGTTTGATTTCAGATAAGTAAAGGCGTGTCATGTGATTGATAATTCCCAGACGGTTAGCGGCCAGACGGTATTGAGCATACATCTCCTCACGGGTGGGATGATTACAGTTCAGATGTTCGTCAAGGACTTCCAATACATCCAGCAGGGAGATGCTCGAATAAGGCCGGGCAAGCTCATACGAAGAGAGGAGATTATCAGCAGAGGCGTCCTTACGGCGGATCAAGCCACCTGTTTCCAACCGGGTTAAAAGCTCAGTTAAACAGTGGGGCGCAACAGGATACTGTGTTGTGCGATAAGGATAGCCGCCAGTGTATATGTCGTATAATACGGCAATAGCTGTCTGTGTCAATTGTGTCAGCATAAGCAAAAGTTTTGCCGTTACTCCGTAAGTAACGGTGTGTGAATAGCATTACTCCGTAAGTAACGGAAACCCACAAATACGAATACTGTAAGGCGTTATGGAAGCATGACAGGTCCTTGAATCAGATTTTATGTAGAAGTAAAGCGTAAGATATTACATATCCATGTTGAAGAGTATAACGTGGGAAGGAGAATCGTGTGTTTTCTCATAGTCGGTAGGACTGTAATATGTCTGTTTGTCGGTATATTTTTCTACTAAAGCCGTGTGTAAAGTTAAAATATTGTCATTTTTTAAAGCTTATAATTTGTTTTTACGAAATTTACTCTATCTTTGTCGCGTACTAATAGTTCCGTTACTTACGGAGTAACAGCCGTTTCACGCCCTACTCCATAGCTTTTTCTTTCCAGAGTAAATGTAATTAATTATCATTCGATTCGCTTTCGCCAATTCGTCCCCGTCAAAGCTTTTCAGATAGGTGCGGGTAACTTCCAGCGAGGAATGTCCCAATCCTTCCGAAATCATTTCTTCCGGTACATGGCAGTATTTGGCAAGTGTTGCCCACGTATGGCGGGCGGTATAGGAGCTTACTTTGATATCACCCACTCCACAAAGTTCAGACAGTCGTGTTAATTGGAAATTCAGGTTCCGTAGTTTCCTGCCATATTCATTGAAAGCTGCTTCACCTTTCAGAGTGCCGCTCAGGAAATTGAGCAGATAGGGTGAAGATGAATCTTGATTACGGTAGAGGTTGATTAATCGCATGGCTTCCGGAACTACTTTCACACATAGTTCAGTACCTGTCTTGCAGCGTCGGCAGGTAAGGAGATCGCCTTGGATATCCTTCTTGTGCAGGTGCGCCAGGTCAGTGTAGGGCATGCCTTGTAGTAAAAGCATCAGTTTAAGGCTGTCTTGTGCCTGGCAGACTTCTTCAGGCAATTCGGTGCAGGGCGTTGGAGGGGTCAGCAGACGGTTCATCTGGGAGGCTGTTACTGCCAGTTTCCGTTCGGAGGTTACTCCGGTTTTCAGTCCGGAAAAGAGGCGGAACTCTCCGGGAATTAGTTCGCGGTCTACCGCACGGTTATACACTGCCCGCAACGCACGTATGTACGTGGAGATGGTGTTGTAGCTTCGTAGCAGGTCTTCCAGATGGCGCTGGAAGCGACGGAGCGAGGACTTGTTGAGACCACCGAAGAAGATTTCGCCACCACCTATAAACTCGGTAAAAGCCCGAAGGGCATACGTGTAAATGTGTGCCGTGGCAAAGCGCTCCTGTTGGCACAAATCTTCAATGACTTCATTCATGAAGCCGGTTAAACTTTTCTGTTTCATACTTCTATTATATTTAGTATTCAACTACAATATAAAAAAAGTATGATTGTTCGCAAAGGGAGGTGGGAAATGATAAAAGTTCTGATGCCCTTAATCTACAATATGATTTAGATCAAAATAGAGTAAATGGGGGGTGTCATTCTCATCATCTGAGGTTCAAATCCATCCTTTTACTTTTTTAGAGTCTTTATAAAGTACTCATAATCTTTCAATCTTTCTTCTCGTTGCTCTTTCGTCTCTTTACGCGGGTGTTTCATACGCTCTTCAAAATGGCGTGCATCTTCTCCGTAAAGGATGGGTGTTTCTTTTATAGGTCGTGCCATATCTAATTCTCCTTTCTTTATTAAAGAAATGTAAAGGTACGTATTATTTTCCATAACCTTTCATTTTCAATAGGGGTATGAGTGAAACTTCATTGTTATATTGCATAGTTTGATTTTATTTTTTTAAATTTGCTATCAATTTGGAAAAGCATAATATGAAAGCCATTGTTATCATCATTAAATCAATATATGCACTTATTACTATTGTGGCGATGTTTTTTGCATCTATGTTCTGGCTTGGCACTAAAGAATATTGGGACTTTTGAGTATCTACCAATTTTATTGAGTTCTTATTTTCAAGGTTTTTGTTAGTTTTAATTGTCGGCTTATTGTTTTATGTACCAAACCTGTTTTTAAATTTATTTTTTAGAAAAAGAATCAATTTATCTCTATATTTTATACTTTTTGAAATAGGAGGAATAATTCTTATTGCCATTTCGTTGACATTTTATTCTTTTTCTTAAAGCATACCTATATTCTGTATATTCTATTTTTTTACTATATTCACTCATTTCTTTTCGGTTATGGATTAAATGGGTACGCGGACGACACGGACAAGGCGGACGAACGCGGATTTAAAAAGCTGCGCTATACTATTATAAATGATAAATTAAAGTCCGCGTTCGTCCGCCTTGTCCGTGTCGTCCGCGTATCTATTTATTCATTACCATTCCGTTATGAGTTAAATGATATAATCTTTAAAAAGAAATATTATAGTATAAACTGGAATCTTGCCTGCAATACACTAAAATTCTTGTCGCTTATCTCCCGAATGTGTTTTCCGGGGATTACATAGCTGTAGTTTACTTTAATCCCTATATGCTTGTTTATGTAGTAATTCAATCCCAGAGAAAAATCCTTTTGTGCTCCGCCCAATACTTCCGCAGTCCGGTCGTTCATATCTACGATATTGAAACGTCCGCAGAGTTCGAGCGCACGGCCTATAGGACGGGCAGGACATGCCAGAGCTGCATCATAGTCATAAGTATCTCCTATCAGGAGCCATGAACATTGCGCATATCCACCCTGCCCGGTATAGTCGGCGAGGGCATTCCTGCGTTTCACCTGAGTACGGATATATTCGCTTTGGAGGAAGAATTTTCCGTAATAGATCAGCAGTTCAGTACCCAGCTTCACTTGATGGCGGGCATTATCCACTTCCGCATAAATCAGGTTACGATTGTCGATAGTACTTACTCCGGCAGATTTATAGATAAAGGTATTCTTGTTATCATCATCCGGCAAAGCACCATCGGGAGTGCGATAGACAGCGGCAATACCGAGATGCAATAGCTTTCCTACTTCATTTACAGGTCGGTAAACAAAACGTCCGTCTACGGCATAACCTTGCGAGGTATTCTTTAAATTACTGATATCGTTGTCGGTAAACAATCCTCCGCAAGCATAATAATGCGTAGCATTGTAAGTGTAGGCAACTCCCAGACGCCGACTGTTGGTCATGGCAAGCACAGAACCGGGTGACTGATGGAAACGTAGGTCGAAAGTGCTGCAAAGCATATCCATGGTGAAAGGTTCGTAGAATTGCCCTACCTGGATGATATGCTTACCGGAAGTGTAAGTGGCGAAAGCATCTTTGATAGAAACCTTGCTGCCTACATAACCTATTTCCACTTTCATGTCCCAGCGCTGGTAAGTGGCCTTCATGCCTACGCGCAGATCATTGAATTCCGTACCGTTACCGAAATGATTGTCATTCCTGAGATAAACACCGCCATCCATAAGCATGCGGCCGGTTACTTTGTACTGTAATTTGTCGGAGAGAGTTTCCTGTGCTGTGGCGGTCAGAGAAGTGACGACCGCCAGCAGGCACAGGGAGGATTTAGAAAGGTAATTCATTAGTAAGAAGTTTGTTGGACTACTTCTATCAGACGTGCGAAATCTTCAGGATGTACATCTCCGATGTTGCCGATGCGGAAAGTATCTGCCTGGGATATCTTGCCCGGATAGATGACGAAACCTTTTTCTTTCAGTTGGGTGTAGAAAGAGTTGAAGTCGAAACCAGCTTTCGGATAAAGGAAAGAGGTGATGATGGGCGACTGGAATTCGTCCGGCAGCAAGGTTTTGAAGCCGAGTGCGCGCATTCCTTCTACCAATATGCGGTGGCTTTCGCAATATCTCTTGTGGCGGGCGGCTACTCCTCCCTCTTCTTCCAGTTCGGCAAGTGCCTGCTTGAAGGCTCTTACTACATGGGTGGGTGAAGTAAACCTCCATTTGCCGTGTCCCTTTTCCATCGTCTCCCATTGGTCGTAAATATCGAGTGAGAGTGAACGGGAAACACCTTTGCTGTGTAACAGTTCGGATTTGCGGGCTATGATAAAACCGAAGCCGGGAACACCTTGAATACATTTGTTGGCACTGCTGATCATGAAGTCGATACCTAATTCATACATATCCAAAGGCACGCCGCCGAAGCTGCTCATAGCGTCTACAATCAGCTTTTTGTTGTGGAGCTTCACAATGTGGGCAATCTCTTTGAGAGGGTTCAGGATACCGGTAGTGGTTTCGCAATGTACTACGGCTACGTGGGTGATATCTGAATTGTTGGACAGGTAATCGTCTACATAGTCAACGGAAACCTGTTCGGTTTCTTCGAAAGCAAGCATATCGTAGTTGATGCCGTGATATTCGGCAATGTGGCCCATACGGTCACCATAAGCGCCATTGCTGAGGATAAGTAGTTTGTGTTTGGGAGTGATGACACTGCCGATAACGGCTTCCACGCAATAAGTGCCGCTTCCCTGCAAGAGTACGGAAGTGTATTCGTCGGTAGCTGTAGTAGCAAGGGTAACGAGGGATTTGCGGATTACTTCTACAATGTGTACGTTATAGTCGGCGTCCCATGTACACCAATCGGTCATCATGGCTTCTTTTACGGTTTCTGACGTGGTTAATGGGCCGGGGGTTAATAATAAATAGGGTTTCATATTGGTTTGATATTTAAAAGGATTAATGATTCGTATTCAGTTTATGATTGATAAGCTCTATGATTTGGGGAAGCTCTTCGATGCTGTCCACCACATAGTGGGCGCCCGCCAGAAGCATGCGCTGTCTGACTTCTGCTTTCCGGGCAGTGAGCGTTGCGGGAGACATTTGTTCTACTTCCTCCTGGGTTAGTCCCAGTTCGTTACTGCCGAGTATTACGCCGACGGTCCAGACTTTGGCATTGATACCCTCTTTGATGTCGGCAATGGTGTCACCGTACTTCAGAACACAGTCTGTTGAAGGGATGGCAAGATCGATCATGTTTTGGTAAATCATATAAGGAAGAGGACGTCCGGCAGGCAAGCCGTTGGGAGTGACACACTTGTCGGTGGTGTAGCCTTTGCGGGCTGCATTGGGGAGCACTACGTCCATCATGGCTTGGGTGTAGCCGGTGGTGGAACCTATTTTGATGCCTTGTTTTCTCAGTTCATTCAGGGTCTCGATGACTCCGGGAATGGGGTCGGTGTAGTTTGCCAGGGAAGCAAAAAGGTATTCCTCGAATTTGGCGTTCATATCTATTACGTCCTGTTCGTTCCAGGGGCGGTGATAGAGTTTCTCAAACTCCTCGCCTACTCCGTCCATCTTGAACAGTTCGCGGATGTGGTCTATCTTGGCCATTCCCATAGGGCGGCGGGCTTGTTCCATCGTGATGTTGATGCCTATTTCATTGAAGGCTTTCAGGAAGGCGGCTACCGGAGCGAAACATCCGTAATCGACTGCAGAGCCTGCCCAGTCCATAATGATACATTCTATTCTTTTCATGTTTACTTGTTATTTTATAATGAGTTGTTTAATAATAAATTGGGGGTTATCTACTTTTGTAAGCCTTTTAGGCTATTTGCGAAACTTGAATTATTCATCTGTTGAATTATTACTTATTGCGATAAAATGTTCTTATTTCTCTTACTTTTTTAGCTGGGCATCACAGAAAATGCAGATTGCAGCATTTTCGGTTTCTCTTCTACCGCACGTCCCGTGCGCAGGAGTTCTTCTTTCTTATGTCTCTGCACCAGGTAGACAATAGAACAGCTGAATGCTACGGTACAGATTATTCCTACATAACCGGACATCTGGTTATAAAAATCGAGCCAATTGATATCCGTATTAAAGAATTCCTTGAACATCAGGACGAGTACGGTACCGGTATATCCGATGAAATCAATCGTCACAATAAAGAATCCTACATTGCCTTTTATCTTGAAGCATGCTATGAAGCGGTCGAAAAATATGCTTTGAAAACAAAGATAGGCGATGTAAAGGCTCAGACTCTGGATGAACAGCCAGGTCACGGTGCTGAGTTGAAGCGTATCGTAATTGAGTGATACGAAACTCATGGTAGCCGTTCCGGCAACCACCATACTCAAGAGGATGACCAATACTTTGATATTACTCTTTACAAAGACCATCATTCCGAAAAGTGCCAGGATGATAAGAGTAACAACACTGTCGATCTGTGCAAACAGCCAGGAAGAATGTCCGCTCATGTCGATAATCTTCACCAGGAAATCTTCTTTAATATCCCGGAGGATAACCAACAGCAGGTTGGCTACGAACAGGAGGATCAATACAGGCATGAAGTTGCGGAACAGTTCTTTGCGTTGTTTTCCGTTGAGAGTGACACGCTGGCTCTTTTCGGCAATGTCCTGTTGGGTGGGTTGCGGCAGGCGATTCAGGGTGTAACCCAGCAAGGCAAGTAATGGCAAGGCAAAAGCGCCGATGAGAGCGGGCATCCAGAACTCTCCTACATGCAGGGTGTTCATAACGAACAGTCCGATAGATTTTGCCACGCCGGAGCTGATGACAATACTGATACCCAAAAGGCTGGCAAGAATATCGGTGGTGCGTCTGCCTTCGATGAAGCTGAATATCACGCCCCACATGCAACCCAGTGACAAACCGTTGAAGAACATGGCGAAGATATTATAAGGAGCGGGCAAGAGTCCGAAGAGAACCAGGGAGAGTTCCGCTACCAGAATAGAAGCCAGGATGAACTTCATGCGGTGCTCCTTCTTTAATTCGGAGATCAACTTGATACCGACAAACTTGGCGATGAGGTAGCCCAGAATCTGGACGATGGTAACCAGTACTTTATAATCCAATCCGAAAGCCTCCAATCCATCGAAGGAGGCAGCGGTGAAAGGTTTGCGAAGCGCATATACTAAGGAGTACGAAAGAAGCGCTGCACCTCCTGCCCAAAGTATGAATACAAGATCGGATATTTTCTTGTTTGAAAGTAGTTCCGTTTTAATGTCGGTAATTGTTTTCATTTTATTCTCTTTTGATTTCGAGGGCAAAAGTAGAAGGATGATGTTACAGAAAAAATGAATATTTATTATTAATACATTTAATTATCGGATAGAAAATAAAGTAACATTAATGTAACATTTATGCAATCGGAATATAACACAAGTGGGTGTTCTTTGCAAATTAAAAACCAAAAACACTTACAAAATATGGAGGAACTATTAGAGATATATAAGCGGATAGAAGATCTGCGTAATAAAGGGGTGAAAATGAAAGATATAGCTGACAAAACGAATATGCCTGCCAGTGTGCTGTCTTCTCTCTATTCAAGTGTGCTGCCCACCTTTGCAAGATCGGTAAAGAAAGGAATGACGGCAGAAGAAGCATTGGACTATGCCCTGTCTCAGGTGAATAATGTTTCGAAGAAACGTTTGCTCGGCAACCTTACTGAAATGAAAGGGCAGTTGCTGGAACTGGAACCCGTGACAACCGGTAACCAGAAGGAAATTCCATTCGTCAGAATGTTGACCGAAGAGATGAATCATTCGGCACAGGAAGTGTATAATTATAGTGGTATATATATAAGTTATAGTCTTTCGTCTTCGAGCGATTGCCTAAAGATGGAACCATATCTGATTAGTGCCTCCGAAAACAATGACTATGTACAGGTGACTCATATGAGCGCTTACAACACAACGCACCGGGGGATCGGGTTATTAAATAATCATCAGAATGCATATATCATCTTCAACGAAAGGGAGGCTCCGCAGCTTGCATTATTCACCATCTATCTGCAACTGCCCATGTACGACTATCCGTCTATGCTGAAAGGGCTTTACCTGAGTCTGGACTATAACCGGAATCCGATAGCCCGGCGGATTGTTTTCGTGAAATATTCCGATAGCACCAGCATGGATGATTTTATTGAACTGAAAGGCGGACTGCTGACCGAGGAAGAACTGACACCGGAGCAAAAGGTCTATTTTGAATATACATGCCGGGGCGGGGATTATATAAAAACGTGTACGGTGCCCTCCCCTCACCTGAATGGTGACGATCTGGAAAGGGAGAAGAAGATGCTGAAACTGTGATTCTGCTAATAAGAATAGAACGACGGTGTGTCTTTTGTTACGGTTTTACAGTTTTTCTTATCATCTTGCTTTGATATTGAAAGTTTTTTAGTATGTTTGCCGCATTATTAATGAAAAACACGTCTTTTCAATGAAAAAGCAAGATTTCCTGTTTATTATTCTGGTGGTGGTAGTCTTTCTACCCTTCTTTTTGAGTGACGCGGTTTATGACTGGTATAAGTCGTTCAATGCTGCACATGGTATGGTGATGAGCTTTCTGAAGTTTGCCATTCTGTCTTCGTTGGGCGAAGTTCTGGGATTACGAATCAGTGCGGGAGTGTACAACCGGAAGGGTTTCGGTATTATTCCGCGCATGGTGGTATGGGGCATACTCGGTATGGGAATCAATGCCGCTATGATTATCTTTTCAAAAGGTGTGCCGCAGTTCATGGAGTATATGGGAATGGCAAATGCTGCTGCAACGTTTACAAGTGAAGCGATGTCTCTCGATAAGGTGCTGGTGGCGCTGGCCATATCGGTAACGATGAACACAATCTTTGCTCCGGTATTCATGACTTTCCATAAAATAACAGATACGCATATCCTGATGTGCGGCGGTTCTATTAAGAGTCTTATCACTCCTATTCCGATGACGAAAATCATCACCGGACTGAACTGGAACGTTCAATGGAACTTCGTTTTTAAGAAGACAATCCCGTTCTTCTGGTATCCTGCACACACCATTACTTTCATGCTTCCGCCGGATATGCGCGTATTGTTTGCGGCATTGCTGGGTATTGTGCTGGGAGTATTGCTGGCAGTGGCGGCACGGAAATAGTTTTTTTATTACCTTTGCTTCCTGCTAAACGAAAATAGATGTATGAAACTATATAGTAGGCAGGAAGCAATCGCACGCATGAATATGCTGGCAGGCTGTTCAAAGTCGTTTGTCTTTCTGATTGATTATTCGCAGGAACAGGTTTATGTGGAAGAGACGGCAGAGGTCTCACCGGAGGAGTTGATATATAACCTGAATGGATTTACGAATGAAGCAGTTGCCGGTTTAACGGATGAATTGTTTCCGGAGAGTTTACCGGAACAGATAGAATGGACCTCACAGCCTGTTTCTTTTCAGGAATACAGTCGTGCTTTCGGACATGTGAAAAAGAATATTCTTGCCGGAAACAGCTTTCTTACGAATTTAACTTGCCGGACTCCGGTACAAACCAATCTGACTTTAAAGGATATATATTGTAACTCCCGTGCTTTATATAAAGTATGGGTAAAGAATCGTTTTGTAGTTTTCTCTCCGGAGATTTTCGTTCGGATAAAGAAAGGGATTATCAGCTCTTATCCCATGAAAGGTACGATAGACGCTACCCTGCCCGATGCCGTACAAACCTTGATGAACGACGGGAAAGAAGCGGCGGAACATGCTACGATTGTGGATCTGATCAGGAATGATCTGAGTATTGTGGCGTCTCATGTCCGGGTGGAGCGTTATCGCTATATAGATGTGTTGCAGACAAATCGGGGACCGATATTGCAGACTAGTTCGGAGATATGCGGTGAACTTCCAGAAGATTACAAACGGCAGTTAGGTGATATTCTTTTCAGTATGTTGCCTGCCGGTTCTATTACCGGTGCACCCAAAAAGAAGACGATGCAGATTATTCGTGAAGCTGAAGGATATGAACGGGGATTCTATACGGGAATAACCGGATATTTCGATGGAGACAATATGGATAGTGCCGTGATGATACGTTTTGTGGAGCAAGAGGCGGACGGAATGTATTTTAAAAGCGGTGGTGGCATTACTTTCAAGAGTGACGCCCGCAGTGAATATGAAGAAATGAAACAGAAAATATATGTGCCGATTTATTGAAACGATACAAGTACGTGACGGTAAGTTGCAGAACCTTGCCCATCACAACCGTAGGATGAATGAGACGAGACAAGCGGTTTTCGGAATGGCGGATCAACTGGATATTCTGGATTATACAGGGGATTGTCCTGAAAGCGGTTTTTATAAATGCCGGGTAGTTTATGGCAGAGAAGTATGTGAAGTGGCATTTTCCGCTTATACAATGAGGACTGTAAGTTCACTCCGGTTGGTCGGTTCGGATACGATTGATTATCGCTACAAGAGTACGGACCGGAAGGAACTGGAAGCATTGTATGCCCTACGCGGCAATCAGGATGATGTATTGATTGTCAGAAACAATCTTTTGACGGATACTTCCATTGCTAATGTGGCGTTAGAAAAAGAGGGAGTCTGGTATACACCGAGGACTCCCCTATTGAAAGGCACAAAACGTGCATTGCTGTTGGAACGGGGGGTACTGACGGAATGTGATATTCCGTCAGATGAGATTTCCTCCTATTCACACATCGCTTTATTTAATGCGATGATTGATTTTCAGTCTCTGGTTCTGGAGATTAACCGGGATACGGTTATTCGTATTTGATACTATCTACCGGATTATTTCTTGCTGCCCGATAACTGTTCAGGCATACTGTGAGCAGGGTGATGCAGACAGTGAAGACCAAAGGAAGCAGAAAATGAAGGATACCAATGTGTACATGGTAAGCAAATTGTTGCAGCCAATAATTCATCAGATAGCAAACCAAGGGTACAATGAGTATAAACGCTATACCTATGTAGTACAGGAACGGTCGATTGACAAGCCATAATATTTGCCCGAATGATGCACCGTGAATCTTCCGAATTCCTATTTCACGTATACGTTGCTGGATAGCATAATGGGTGATGCCGAACAATCCGAACAGTGTGAGGAATAAACTGATTGATGCATACATCAGCAGGATGCGGGAAAAGTCGGTGACTTCCTGATTATTGGAGATCAGTACCTGATAAGGGTCTTCATAATTGAATGGAGTACCGGGGGGGGGCTTCTCCCATAATCCGCGAAGATGATTGATAACTGTTGTGCGATCTTGTTCGTCAAACTGTAAGGTCAATGTGGTATAGTTATCTTGTGGCATTTCGTGCAGAATCATTCTCAGTGGAAACACATTGTTTGTGAGCGAATATTTCTTGAAATCTTTCATGACACCGATAATAGTACCTTTCTCACTCTTTTCGGGCACGTATTTAGAGATCGGTTGTCCCACCGGATCTTCTCCTTCGGGCACAAGATAGCGAATGAAGGACTCGTTGATGATGACCGGCACAGAGGTACGGAGTAATAAATGGAATGTTTGTTTGGCATCCAGCAAGTCGAAATCGTATATATCCAGGAAGTCCGGACAGTTTTCATAAAGTTCAAGCATCAGAAGGTCATTCTTCTCACCATTTTGGCGGGGAACGGCCATACTCATGGTATAAAGACCTGATTTGGAAGATACAACAGACTTCACTCCGGGGATGGATTTAATGTCTTCTATCCAAGTAGATAAAGGGGATTGCCGGGAGTCGCCGATTCCAAACTCAACGATTCCTTTGTAGCGGCTTCCCTCCTGCTCTATCAGGTCCATTTGGCTACGGATTATCATAAAAGCACTTAGCAGTCCGATAGAAATCATGAATTGTAAGGTGACCAGTGCTGCTACAATGCGCTGTTTCTTACGACCTGTAAAGAAGCTGCGGTAATGGCTTTCGGACAAGGTCTGTATCTTCCGGCTCATGTATTCTGCCGGAACAACGGATAGAATGATGACAAACAGCAGGATAACAGGGAATACCTGAACGGAGAAAAGATAGGAGAACGACAGATGTGCGGATATTGTTGCATTGAATACTGCTAACAGGTCGCTCATCAACAGAATGGATAACAAGAACGCTGTAATCACCATTAGGAAAGTATCGGCAAAGAGTTGCCAACGGATTTGACGGTGGCTTGCACCTAAAAGGCTTTCAATGTGCAAGGTGCGTATTTGCTTCAATAAGCGTGAAAAACTGAGGTTGATATAGTTGAAGCAACCGATGAACAAGATTAATAAAGCAGATAGCAGTCCGACGCTTAACAGGGCCTTTTGCCGATGCTCGATACACTGATTGCTATCTTGTGTGGTAGTGGTAAAATAGGATTCCTGTAAAGTCTGGGTACGGTAATACCCTTTGCCTAATAAAGTAGGAAGCTCGGTTGTCTCGAAGCGTTGGCGAAAGGCGTTGAGGTCTGTTCCTTCTTTGAGAAGTATCGAACAGGTGGTTCCTTCGGGACTTTTTAGATGCGTGAGCAGATCTGCCTGCAACATGCTTTGCGATGGCAGGCGGAAGACGGCGGCGATACGATAGGCACTTTCGCCGGATTGAGGGATATCCAGCAGCTTGCCGAGGCAGTCGGTGGTACCGAAACAACGTTCGGCCAAAGCTTGGCTGATGGCAATGGTTCCCGGGTGAGTCAATACTTCTTCTATTTTTCCTGCAAGGGTTTCGATGGGGATAAACTTGGGCAATGTACTGTCTGCCGATAGCAGGTTCAGTTCGGAATATTCTTGGTCGCCCACACGGATTTTTGTGTGCGTGATAGCTTGTGTGCGTAGTGAAGCTTCTATCTCAGGGAATTGTGAGATGATTTCGGGGACAGATTCGTGGTATACGAATGTTCCCTGCATTTCTTGTTGAGCGAAAGGTAGTGTTTGTGTCAGCCGGAGGATACGGTCACGGTTGTGGTTGTTATACTCAATGTTGTATTCGTATAGGACGAAGGCTGTCAGTAGATTGGTGCATGCGATACCGATAACCAGGCTGACAAGAGAAATAGTGACGAACAATTTATTTCGCCACCAGCTACGCAGGACAAACTTCAGAATGTACATGTTCTTTTAGTGATAATATTAATAGGTTTTAGCTCTATCAGGAAGCCTGAAGAGTTTATATTATATAGTGCCGGGAAACCTGAAAGGGCTCGCATTTACAGTACAGAAACCTGAAAGGCTTACATCATATAGCGTAGGGCATCGCCCTACGTAATAAGTATTCCCATCTCTGAGCCCTGAAAGGGCGAAATAAAATAGTATATCTCCGATTTCGTCCTTTTAGGGCTTAAGTAAAAATGTGTACAATTTGGGTTACAGACTCACCTCTGTCACCACCTGTCCGTCGAACAGATTAATGATACGTCCTGCAAAACCGGCATCGTGCTGTGAGTGGGTTACCATGACGATGGTCGTTCCTTCTTTGTTCAGTTCATTCAGCAGTTCCATCACTTCCTTACCGTTCTTAGAGTCCAGATTACCGGTAGGCTCATCGGCAAGGATCAGCTTCGGATTGGCTACTACGGCACGGGCAATGGCAACGCGTTGCTGCTGACCACCGGAGAGCTGCTGTGGGAAGTGTTTGCTTCGGTGTGTGATGGCCATGCGTTCCATAGCTGTTTCCACGCGACGTTTGCGTTCGGCGGAAGGAATGCCCATGTAGAGCAACGGCAGTTCGATGTTTTCGTATACGTTCAGTTCGTCAATCAGGTTGAAGCTTTGGAATACGAAACCAATGACACCTTTACGCAGGCTGGTGCGTTGTGCTTCAGTGTATTTGGAGACTTCCTTTCCATTGAGGTAGTATTCTCCGCCCGAAGGGTTATCGAGCAAGCCAAGGATATTCAGCAATGTAGATTTACCGCAACCGGAAGGTCCCATGACTGCGACGAACTCACCTTCTTTCACTTCGATGTTCACATTGTTCAAAGCCCATGTTTGCACTTCTTCTGTCTTGAAGATTTTCTGCAGGTTTACTGTTTTAATCATAATAGTGATAATTTTAATTAGTAATATTGTTTATTCATTTTTTATTATCTCGGCCGGATTGATATGCATGATCCGGTAAATTTTATATGCGGTGGTGAGGAATATCATGAAGGCCACACTGAAGAATAATAGAATTCCCCAATCCCAGCCTTGTATACATTTCACTGTACCTTCGCCTATTGATAGCAGCATCAGTCGTACCAAAGGATAAGCAACCGCAAAAGCCAGCAGGAAAATCACCAGATAAGCTTTACCGAATATACCGGCAATGATCCATGGGGTAGCTCCGTTGATTTTACGAATGGCTATTTCCTTCTGTCGGCTGACTGTGTCCATGGAGATGGCCGAATAGATGCTCAGTACAACCAATAGTATACTTACAACGGCCAGGATTGTCATTGCCACTTGTGTCATATACATCGATCCCATCATCGTTTGTTTGTTATCAGATAGGGAGCGGATTTCAAGAGGCAAGGTTGTGGGTACGTAGTTACGACAGATATCAGTGATGCGCCGGATACTTTTGGTAGCGTTTGTACCCGGTGCCAGCTTGACATAGAAATACCTGAAATGGTTGCTGGGGAAAAATACCGAACCGATGGTTGCTCTTCCCTGAGTTTCTTTATAAAGCTCTTTGAAAGTACCGATGATGCGGTAACTCTGCCCCTCAATCTCTACTCTGTCTTGCACGTTGTCCTTATCCAATTGAAGTCTGAAAGCCTCACTGACATAAACGGTACCTTCTGCATCTCCATTCACTTCTTTTCCTTGTAAAGGGATATTCAGGAATTTAAAGTAACTCGGAGCTCCCATTGCTATGTCAATCATGACCTCCGATTGGTCAGCTTTCTTATAGGTGCGCATAAAATGATTTCCACTTTGCAAATCATCTGTCATGGTCAGTGTCTCTATACACTCCGGCAATGCTTGAATATCAGATAATATAGGGTTTATGTGTTGCCACATACGTTGGGTATTTACCTTCAGGGAAATGATATTTTCTTCTTCTTCGAATGTAAGCGGGTTGTATGCCTGACCGAACACTTCGTGCCACACCATATTGACGCCGAGTGTACTGCCTACAAAGAAAATGGCAATGCCTAACTGCAACCACATCATGATCGAACGGAAAATATGACGGCTACGGTTATTGTTGATTTGGCTGATTATGCTCACTTGTCGTAAACGGCGGATAGGAAACCATATTACGAGCATACAGATCATCAAAAGTGCAATATATATTTGGAACTGTACAACGTAGATAGATGACAAGGGTAAATCGGGCATATCATGGCTTGGAATGTATATTTCCGCAAGATTTATCATGAGTTCCGTTAAAACCAGAGACAAAAGAAATGCAGTGGACATCATCCAAAACACTTCAGCAAAAAGAAGAAGGAACAGTCCTTTTATCTCGGATCCCATACACTTGCGAAGCGCCACTTCACGCTGACGATTATAGAACATCTGAATGATGAACTTAAGGAAATTAATCAGCCCTGAAACCAGGATAAGTGAGGCTATGAATAGTATTAGAAACTGCACCATTGTCAGTTCTTTGTCTTGCCGCATACTGAATGCGGCGTAAGGGTGTACGGTGTCCTCATTCCGTTGCCACGTTATGGACCGTAAACTTTTGTTTAGTATTTCCATAGTTGCCTTAGGCGATAGATAACCTTTTACACTCAAGGCGTCATAAGTCATGATTTCATAGGAGAAATAACAATCGACTTTGGGGTCTTGTAGTCCGTTATCTTCCACTACATTCACGACTTTAAAGCTCTGTATTGTATTTTCCGCTATACTTTGTGGGTTAGCAAGGCGTATGGTTGTTCCAATGGGATTTGCAGTGCCGTACGCTTTGCTCACAAATTTATGGGATAATACCACTTCATCAGGTGCTTCGGGAAGTCGGCTGCCATGTAGCAATTGTCTGTTGTTATAGGAGAAAAAGTTACTGTTAACCCCTCTATAACCTATCAGAAAAGGTAAATTACGTTGTTCGTTATCAATGACTTCTATTTCCGTTGAATTGTTAAAGGATTGTATGGTCAGGCACTCTAGCCCACTGATAGATCGCTCTTCCAGTCGTTTTATTTCATTGGTTCGAAAAAGAGAATTTTGTTTCTGGTTGACTGTTATTCTTATCCGTCGTTCGCTGTCAGGTAAGTTTTCAAGTTTGGCCCATTCCTGCATGAAAAAGCATACAATGGTATAGCATACGATTCCCACTGCCAGGCAAAGGGCGGAAATGAAACTGTGAGTCTTGTACTTCAGCAGATTTCGTAGAGCAACTTTCAAATAATGTAATACCATTGTTTTTATTCGTTTTTAATTATTTCCGCCGGATTGGTTCTTGCTATCCGATAGATACGCCAACTAATAGTAGTGATAATTACCACAGCGGTAATCAATAGAGGAATAATCCACAGCAAAGGATGGGTATAATCGAATATAATTGACTGATCCGCTATAATCATAAAGAATAGGCAAAGGGGGACAGCCAATGCTATTGCTATTAAATATAGTACCAGATATTGTTTACTGAATAACCAGTAAATATCTACGATTCGCGCTCCGTTTACTTTACGAATGGCAACCTCCTTTTGTCGTCGTTCAGTATCAATCTGTATTGAATGGAAGATTCCCAATATTGTTATCAGAATTGAAATGATAGTACAGGCAATAAACAGATTTCTTAGAATATTTAGATATCCGATTTCTTCGTCATATAAAGTTTTTTCTTTATAAGGTTTATTGCTTGGATAATACGAATTGATTTTCTCTGAAATATCCTTAAGAGCTTGATGTCGGTTGGCTTCCGACATGAGTTGCAATATAATTTTGTCAACCTTATTCTCTTTCTCCAATGGAAGCAATATCAAATAAGGTGTGTTATAACCAGGATTAGGGTATATTGGGCAGATACCTGTAATGGGGTATTCATTTCCATTTAAAGATGTGATGGTGCTGAATATAGAATCCTTTCTGATATCTTTGTCTATATCAGGAGTAATGTAGGCAAAAACGTCGCCCTGCTGATGCTTTCTCTCTACTTTCATTTGCTTTAGAAAATCTTCTGTTACAAAGTTAAGTATAACGCGATTTCTATTGATATTCATCATGCTGAAAGTGTAAAGAGATAAAGATTTACACCAACTTTTACTACGGAAATAGTTGCATAACTCCGGTAAGTCTTTGTTCAGCCTATCGTCATGCGAAGTGGAGGGTATGATGATAAGGTTTTCTTTTTCTTGTTTGGTCAATAGAGGGCTCATGCTGTCAGAAAGACTTTTCATTTGGAAATGTACCCCCATAATGCCAATAAGAAATACCAAAGCACAAAAGAACTGTATTGTCAATGAGACATTTCGTAAAGCATGCTTGCCTTTGCTCTGTCTTCCACTCAATCCCTTTTTATACATTCTGTAGAGAAGCTGGTGTACTGTTACATAACATAAGCAAAATGATATGAGAAGTATAATCAGAAAACACTTCAGCTCATGCTTCAATAAGGCGGGTATTTCTATTTGAAGCCCCTTTCTTATTTCATAATCCATATGGCTGAATATCATAGGTAGCATACTTTCTGATAAAGCCATTGCAAGCGTACCACTTAATAATAAAATTATGAACTGTTCACTGAATAGAATTAGGAATATATTACTGGTTCTTCCCCCCATATGGCGTCTGAGGCTCAACTCACGAGTACGATTGGCAAAATTACCAATGCTGAATGAAAAATAATTAGTTAAGGCAATTATCAATATGATTAACCCTATTATGCTAATCCATAATTCTATACCAGGTTTATAAGGAAGTTGACTCAATAGATAAAGTTGATATTCATCCTCATTCTGCATGAAATCGACTTGTGTGATTCTCTTATTCAAGATAGACAAGTCCGATGGATTATTAAGTAGAAGTATTATAGTTCCAAATGCTTCATTGTTAGGTATAAATAAATCATAGCTATCCAGATAATTATTCATACCAGCCGGATATGATTCAATAACAGCTCCAATACTGTAATTCTTCTGGTTAATGGTAATAATATTACCTATGATTGGTAAATGGGCATTGGGCATATATTCTTTGACAAATTTATCAGTAACAACCACTATATCAGGTCGTTTCTCAAATTCAGCCAAAGTTCCCTCAATAACTTTAGATGGAAAAGTAGTAAAATAGTCTCTATTACAACAAGTGGTGGAAACTTGGAAAGTATTATCGTTTATTTGAATACATTCCTCTGTATTATAAGATATTGCAGCAGCTTTAATTTCATCTCTACCCAATTTATTGATTTCATTCAAAGGTATATTCACCATCCATTCCGGGTGTTCCACTAGCCGGATTGTAGCCATACATTCGTATGTTTCGAATAATCGGTTTCCACGTTGGAATGTATTGTAATAATAACTGCATATACTAAAACATAAAAGTCCAACTGTAACGCATAATATAGATATAATGCTTCTTCCTGTTTGTTTGCACAGATTCCGTAATGTTATTTTAAATAGATGCTGTAGCATAATTTAATCTTTTTATTCGTTTTTAATTACCTCCGCCGGATTCGTTTTTGCTATCCGCAAGATACGGAAAAGTATTGTAAAGCCTGTAATAAAAGTAACAATCAAGAATATGCAGAGCCAGAAAAGCAGACCGCAATCAAAGAATACCGTATACATTTGTTTCCATAACATCAATACAACATATACAAGCGGGAATGCAACGATGGCACTACACAATAACAAGATAATATAAAGACGGGCAAACAACAGGATAATCTGCGGAACATCTGCCCCATTTACTTTACGGATAGCAACTTCTTTCTGGCGTCGTTCTGTATCGAGCGTGATACTGGAGTATACACCTAATAGTGTGATAATAATGCTGATAACAGCAAAGAACAAAATAATGTCCTTCAGATTGTACTCAAGAGCCTGCAAAACATGGATATCATTCAGGAATGTTTTAGCCTGATAAGTTATATTTTCAGGAAGCATCTCGCGGTAGACTTTCTCAATCCATCGGGCTACTTCCTTTTGCTGGCCCGGATGACTCTTTATGTAACAATGGCCTATGTAGACTGAAGGATCATAAGGCAGGAAAGCATATCCACTACTTCTGTTATATACATTGGCCTGAAAAGGTGCGGATATTCCACAGATTGTGTAGTCAGTATTACCGCTATACAAGTTCATACCGATTACATCTTTCTTCTGCATCTCCTGCCAGACATTGTCTACCACAATATCTTTTTCCGTTTGAGGAAGTCTTCCTTGTTCTATGGGAATATTCATAAAAGAGAAGAAATTGACGGGTACAGCCATGACACTAATATCAATCCAGGAGTTCTCATTTCCCTTTTCGGTCGTTAATCCATTGCCCGACATACCTTGCATATAACCGACATCTGATAACAGAATTTCTTTCACTCCGGCATGTTGTTTAAAACGCTCTATCAACGCCAACTTTTCCTCATTCTTCATAAAGGGATAGTCCAGGGGAATACTAAGAATCTCCGATTTTTCTTTTTGACTTAGCGTATGGATTAAACTATTGGTCGTTTTCTCGGCTTGCAGATATAAAGCAGCCGTCAGGGATACAAATACCCAGCAAATAAAGAACTGGATACCCAGCATAAGGTTACGTCCCCATTGCTTACCTCTACGTTTATTGTTTCCATAAATACCTGTTTGCACGGTAATACGACGAATACGAATGGAAACAGACAAACATATAAGGACGCAGAGTATGATAAGAAGAGCGATATATTGCAGAGCATGTATTAAAAGCGTTTCAGAGGTAAAGGTCATTGCAAAGCCCGGCAAAGAGAAATTCATGTGATTCCCTAATAATTCTATGCCTGATAATACCAATATGGAGGATATGGATATGACAATCAATGACTGTGTGAATAGCAAGCAGAAAAGTTGTTTCCAGTTGCATCCTATCATTTTCATGATACTGTATTCTTTAGTACGATTGAAGAAAGAACCGATAAGGAAATGGAAAAAGTTGATCAGCCCTACTAGTAATATCAGTGTACCTACAGTTCCGGTAACTAATCCCAGATAGGAAGCACCTTGTTTTTTCAATCTGGCTCCCATATTACTGGCAGTGACAGTGTAAGCTTCGCCATACAAAGTATAAGTATAGTCTCTTTTTGAGAATAGCTTCTCTAAATCGGTACATGTAGTTTGTGGTGATAACAGTACGTAGGTATTTGCTCCCGTCATGTTATGCCGTTTGGGACTTTGCAGAAGTCCTTCACTATCGTTTACGGTCAGCATATCTATGTTTTGCATAAAATCTAAACTATTGTTCAGAGGGATATCTTTCATTACTGCCTGAATGGTATAGACGATGCCTCCTGTTTTCGGGGTACTTTCAGGAGAAGTATTGAGCCTTCTCATGAGAGTCATATGTTTGCCGATAGCACTTTCTGCATTACCGAATATTTTAATGGCCATAGATTGGCTCAGGATAACGGAGTTAAGAGACTGACTTGCCATTTTCCAATGTCCTGCTACCATTTCCGGAGTGAAGATTTTATTGTAGCAAGTATCTATTTCAATCGTTTCAAGTTCATAGGGTAGCGTCTTTTCCGGAGATAACTCTACATAATAAGGGCGTTCGCGAGGATAGGTTACGGATGAAATGGCTTCCGTTTCTCCCAAAGCCCATGTGCGCAAATCTTCGGCCAGAGGAACAGGAGAACCGGAAAAATATCTGTTCGCCTTACCGTCATAGAGATTTAATTCTGCTATGCGATCATGATTAGCAAAACAATGGTCTGTGCTTTCTACAAAGCGACTGCAATATATGCAGACACAGAAGCAGAGCAAACCTACTGCCAATCCGATGATGGAAATGATATTTTGTGTCTTATGCTTACACAAGTTTCTGAATGCTATTTTGAGATAATGGAATATCATGGTATATTAGTTGCTATTATTTTGACTAAGTGATAAAAGTATATTCTTGTACATAGTATATTCATTTTGATAATAAGTTTTCAAATCCTGTGCCAAAGTTGTAATGGTTTGTATGCTAGATATATATGCATTATATTGATACTTAATAAGTGTGCTATACTGCACATAAATAGTGCGAATACGCACCGTCTATTCACTCTTTATCACTTCCGCCGGATTCTGCCGTGCAGCCTGCCATACGCGCCAACCGATACATAACAGAATAAGTAAACCTATCCCACTAAATATAGCCAGATATATCCATACACTGATTGCTGTTTGTTCTATATAGCTTTCCAACCATTTTTTCATCAAAGCGTATCCTATAGGAAATGCTATCACTGATGCTGCAACGAGTAGTATAAAGTACTCTTTTACAAACATGGCAAGTATTTCTTTTACAGACGCTCCGTTTACTTTGCGGATGGCTATTTCTTTGCGCCGCTGCTCGCAACTTAGCGTAATGAAAGAGAAGATTCCGAAAACGGCAATGAGTACGCAAATAATTGAGGCAAAGCCAAGTAGCTTCAATAATAACGTTTCGGATTTCAGGAACTTAGAATATTCCTCTTCTATATTGAGAAGAGAATGATATTCATTACTGCCAGTTGAGATTTTGGTATATACATCATCTACTCGCTTTTTAAGATCATCCCATGTTCCTGCCCGATATTTTATCAAGATATCACCATAGTTGGCATCGGAACCGGAACCTCCCAGACCTCCTTTATTGCAGAATAAAGTAGGTGCTGCCGGAATTGTAGGTGCTGTGATATGGAAGTCTTTTACAATTCCGACGATTGTAACTCCTTGGTGAATATTGATTTTCTTACCTATCGGATTATCTAAACCTAGTCTTCTTGCACAAGTCTCGTTGATGATAGCCTTATCTGCATCATCCGGTTTTAGCATTTCACCTTCTATTAGTTTCAGGTTGTAGAAATTGATAAATTCCTTCCCTTCTCTTATGCAGGTGATATCTATTCTATCTGCCTTATCCGTACTTTTCTTTCCTTCCCAGCTATCTGTACTATAAGTTAGTGTACTGTATCTTGGAAACAAGGGTTCACATCCCTTCAGTGTCTCTACAATACATGGCATCTTATCTATTTCGGCACTGACGGCAGCGTAAGATTCCGGAGAAACATATTGTCTTAATACTGCTGTATTCTTCCTTTCCCAACCAATGTCACCATTTGCCAGATGATTGAGTTGCTTCATAAGAATGCTTACGCAAAAGATAAATAAGATACATATTATCAATTGGAATGCTATACTACATTTGCGGAATCGAAACAGACTGCCGGATTGTCTGTGGTATCGGCGGACAATAAAAGGTATTAATAGGATATAGGATATGAAAAGAATACCTGCAAAATAGAGGAATGACTCTCCATAAATATTTCCATTAATTTCGGACAGCTCTCTGAATTTCGGAAGCGATAATTCGATGAATGTCATTCCCGCGAGACCGGATAAAAGCAGCACAAATAAATATTCGGTACCAAAAAGTATGAATAAATTTCGAATGGATGAACCACATACTTTTCTTAATTCAATTTCCCTGTTCCGCGTGCGCATACGGGTGATAAATAAAGAAAGATAGTTGAACAATGCGCAAAGTATAATCATGCCGCTTGCTATGGAGAAAAGTACTAAATAATTAAATTTAAGGGCCAGTTTTTCATTTATGGCAGAGTAATGATATTGGGTTAATGGAATAATCTTATTTTTTTCGAAAGGTTTGGAATACCATTGGTTTCCGGATTCGTAGTTTTTCATTTTTTCCTGAAAAGATATAGCATCCACTCCTTTACGTAGCCGAACGTACGTTTGAAATCTATGTACTCCCCATTCGCTTTTTTCTTTTTGAAATTGTGATGACATTGTCCATGCGGCAAAATAGAGATTACTATGTTTCTCTACATTTTTCAGAATGGCACAGACTGTCTTAGGTGTATCATTTGCCTCTATCTCTTGTCCCAAAACTTCAGTTGAACCGAATAATGACATCGCAGTCTCTTCTGTTAATGCAATTTTATTATCAGAATAAATAAATTCCATACTTCCGGACAATATGGAGGTAGGACGGAACATCTCTAAAAATGTAGAGTCAGCATATATGCAATTAACTTTCGCATTTTTCCCTTCTTTGGTTTTCAGTTCTGTCTCGTTCTGGTAAACTGCACACACAGCTTCTACTTCCGGAAATTCTTGCCGGAGTGTAGTAGCCAACATATATGAACTGTATGTACTGAATGTTGATTCATTGAAAGTGGATTCCTGGTAAAGCAAATGAGTTCGTTCCACACCTTCATGGAATTTGTCATATGTAATTTCGTAGTGTATCCACAGATTTGAGAGTGCGAAGCAAGTGAATCCTACCGCCAGACCTATAATACTAATAATACTCTGTGTTTTGTATTTCAGTATATTACGAAACGCTATCTTGCAATAATGCTGTATCATGTCTTTGATTTTTCTATTATTCACTTTTTATCACTTCTGCCGGATTCTGCCGCGCTGCCTGCCATACCCGCCAGCCAATACATGCAAAAATAACGATCATTATGCCACCGAATATAGCAAAATATATCCAGGCACTGATAACTGTCTGTTCTACATAGTTTTCAAGCCAACGCTTCATCAGCACATACCCTACGGGGAATGATATGACGCCCGCAATGACTAACAAAAGCATATATTCTTTCACAAACATAATAAGAATATTCCGGATTGTAGCTCCATTTACTTTGCGTATAGCTATCTCCTTACGTCTTTGTTCGCAACTCAATGTGATCAGAGAAAAAATTCCGAAAGCAGCAATGATTATGCAGACGGTAGTGACAAAACTCAATAATTTTATCAAAGCATTTTCTGATTTCAGATACCCGGCATATTCTTCTTCTGTATTGAACAATCTATATCTCACTTCTGGATACTCTTGGCTGAATATACTGTCGATCTGCTGTTTCAGTTCTTTCCATTTACCATCATGAAACTTGATTAAGATTTGCCCTTTTCCCAAAGAAAATCCCATGCCTTTAAGAATATCCTCTGCAACTAAAGTATAGGGCTGTACCGGCTCTGTCGGAGCTGTGATGTGAAAGTCTTTAATTATACCTATAATGGTCCATGCTCTATTCTTCTGATAAAGTTTCTTTCCTACCGGGTCATTCATTCCAAGTGCTTTTGCAGCCGATTCGTTAATCATTATTTTACCCGTTTCCGTTGGCTTCACCATTTCTCCTTCCAGCAGTTTTAGATTGTAAAAAGATACAGTCCTTTCACAATTCCACAGACATAGCATATCTATACTTTTCGTTCCATCTTCTTTTCCGTCCCAATTATCGAAAGTTTGTGAAAAGCCTGATGTCTTAGGCAATAAACAGCAATGTCCGGATATAACTTCTTTTGTACATGAGAATTGCTTTATCTTATCAGCAATGGATTCAAAATCTTTATCCGGATATAAAAGATTGATGGTAGCTATACCCTTTCTTTCCCATCCTAAATCTGTATTCGTAAGAAAATAGATTTGCTTCATCATCACTATTATACAGAATGTGACAAGAAGCCCTATCGCTAACTGGAATGCAATGCTTACTTTACGGAGCATATACTTATTTCCGGTATTCCGGATGTGCGACCGTCTGATGGCGAATGGCACTAACAGAAGCAAAGACAGTAAGAGAATTCCCACAAAATAAAGTAGTGATTCTCCATAAATATTTCCAGATACACCGGACATCTTTTTAAAAGCAGGTAAGGCCATCTCAACCAAAGCCATACCCAATACGCCGGATAGTAATATGATGTACAAATACTCTATAAAAAGTAGAATAAATACGCCTCCGATGGAGGAGCCGCATACTTTACGCAGTTCTATCTCGCGGCTACGTATTCTCATGCGAGTAATGAACAGAGAGATGTAATTGAAGAGAGAACAAAGAATAACCAAAGCTCCGGCTACGGAAAACAGTATCAGATAATAGAATTGAAAAGACTTGTTTCTGTTAATTGATGAATAATGATACTCGTCGAGTGGAATTAGCCGAATACTTTCAAACACTCTGTGGGGATCTCTTGGATCGGCTTTTATTTCGTGTGCAGCAAGTTTCTTTTGAAATGCCATCGGATCTGTTCCTTTACGCAATTTGATAATGATTTCGAAGCTTCCATTATTCCAATCATTCTGCCAACGGCGGAAGTATTCTCCTTGTCCCCAGCAACCGAATGTCAGATTACTGTGATTGAGATTTGAGAGGATGGCGCAAACCGTTTTTGTGTCGTCGTTGTAGTTTTTAACTTCTTTGCCCAGTACATCCGTAGAACCAAACAAACGTATAGCTATATCTTCTGTTAAAGCTATTTTATCATCTGAATATATAAAGTCCATACTTCCTGATAGAATGGATATATTGAACATATTCATAAAACATGAGTCTGCCTGCATTTCATATACTTCTGCAGTACTGCCGTCTGCTTTAACATCTGTTTTTTGTCCCCATCTGGTATAGGCACATGCTGCTTCTACTTCAGGGAAATCGTTTTTCAGCACAGTTGATGCCGGGTATGGTATGGAAGTGGAGTACCCGTTTACTCCAAATACGCTTTCTTTGCATAGGATATACATCCGGTCTGCTCCTTCATGGTAAGCATCATACGTCATTTCATAATGTATCCACAAGTTAGCAAGGGCAAAGCAGGTAAAGCCGACTGCCAGGCCAAGGATACTAATAATACTTTGTGTTTTATATTTCAGTATATTACGAAACGCTATCTTAAAATAATGTTGTATCATAGCTTAAATGTTTGTTTGCTGTCTATTTACTTTTGATGTTATTTGCGGGATTATATATTATAATGAGTTTCTTTTTAATATTAAGGTTCAAATCTTGTGCCAAAGAGATAATTACTTGTATTATAGATGAATACTTGTTTTGAAAACATTGTTTTAGTGTGCTATACTGCACAAAAATAGTGCATATTCGCACAAATGGTACATTTAAAATCACAAAGGATAGTTATAGGCTTTGACTATAACTTCTTAACTTTTGATGAAGTAATAATCTAGCTGTGAACAGGTGTAGCGTTTTTTCTCTTTTAATAATCGGGAAAATGCTTCTACTTTTCTCTAAAACACCATGCATTAGATGAACTCATAAATACACTACTTACTGATGGATTAATTACTGTATATCAATGTTTTATAGTCTGAAAATAGAAAGAAATGTGTGGTGTTTAGGGGTCAAAATAGGGTCAGGGTCACTTATACCCCCCCAATTCGGCTCAAATGAATAGAATATTTTAATTAGGTGTAAAATAAAAGCACTGATATAGGGTCAAATTACTAAGGAATCAGATTTTATAATTTGCTCTTTGTCACTTTTGCCTCACTTTCCTGTTTTTGTATCAAACATTTACTTATAAAGAATCGTTCGCATTACAATATTCCGAATCTACGGGAATCTGTTTTTTGCAAAAGTTGTCTAAAGTCAACTATCTGTATATCAATGTAATATTGACTGATAGAATTGAAAATCACCTGCCAATAGGGCTATAAGTGACCCTGACCCTATTTTGACCCCTACCAAGCCTTTTATTAGTCTTAGATTTGTTATATTTATTCAATAAAAGCACGCGAGAAATAATCTGGTAAGCCAAGGTATAGTCCACCCCTGCCTTAAACGGAACATAAGAAGCTATGTCGTGATACAAAACTAGCAATATTCCACATTACAAGATTGCTAGTTCCGCATCACGACATTGCTTCTTATAATTATAATCCCAAAGGATCGTTTTTATTCTTTTATCACTTCCGCCGGATTCTGTCGTGCTGCCTGCCATACCCGCCAGCTGATGCATATTAAAATAACGATAGTTATGCAGGCAAAAATAGCAAAATAGATCCAGGTGTTGATTGCTGTTTGCTCTATATAGCTTTCAAGCCAACGCTTCATAAGTACATATCCTGCCGGAAATGCGATGACAGATGCTATAATCAGCAAGAGCATATACTCCTTTACAAACATGAGAAGGATATCTTTAATGGCGGCTCCATTCACTTTGCGTACGGCTATTTCCTTACGTCTCTGCTCGCAACTGAGCGTAACAAGGGAGAAGATACCAAATGCTGCAATAAGCATGCAGACCACGGCAACAAAGCTGAGAAGCTTCATAAGTATATTCTCTGATTTCAAATACTCTGCGTAAAGATCCTCTGTATTGTCCAGTTTATACTTCACTTCCGGATATTCATGAGTGAGCACGCTGTCTACCCTACTTTTCAGCTCCTTCCATTTGCCATCATGGTATTTAATCAGAATCTGTCCTTTTCCGAAATAAAATCCGCTGATACTAACAGGTCCTGAAATAAATATACAGGGTTGTGCAGGAATCGTTGGAGGGGTGGTATAGAAGTCTTTGATCAGGCCGACTATGGTGGTTGCTCTGCTTCTCTGATAGAGTTTCTTGCCTACCGGATCGTTCATTCCAAATAGTTTTGCTGCTGTTTCATTGATCATAACTCTATCCCGTTCTGTTTCTTTGGGAATTTCCCCTTTCAACAGTTTTATGTTATAGAATGGAAGAATCTTTTCACTTTCCCACAGAAATAGTGGATTCGCATCTTTTACGTCCTCTTCTTTTCCATCCCAATCATCATAATATGCACTTAGGGTTGTTGTTCGGGGCAACAGAGAGCAATGTCCCGTTACGACTTCTTCTGTGCAAGAGAATTGCCTTATTTTGTCTGCAATAGCATCGAAGTCATTGTCCGGATATAAATTGCTGATAGTGGCTATATCCTTTCTCTCCCACCCTAAGTCTGTATTGGAGAGAAAATAAATCTGTTTCATTATGATGATCATACAGAACAGAAAAAGGAGACTTACTGCTAACTGAAGTATAATGCTGACCTTACGAAGCAGATGCCGGTTCCCGGATTTCGAAAATCGCGATTGCCCTATAATGAATGGCACTAACAGGAGTAGAGAAAGGAAAAGGATGCCGAGAAAATAGAGCAACGATTCTCCGTAAATATTGCCGGATACGCCGGACATTGTTTGGAAGGTGGGTAAGACTAGTTCTACTAAAGCCATGCCTATCAATCCAGACAGGAGTATGATGTACAGGTATTCTATAGAAAGCAATGCAAACAAACCGCCGATTGATGAACCGCATACTTTTCGTAATTCAATCTCGCGCCTTCGCATTCTTGTGCGGCTGATGAATAAGGAGAGATAATTGAATAATGAACAAAGAATAACTAATCCTCCTGCTATGGAAAAGAGTATCAAATAATAAAATTTGATGGATTTGTTTTCATTGACCGGTGAATAATGATATTTACTTAAAGGCATTAGCAGAGTTTTCGCAAATATGCATTCGATATCTCTGGGATCTACTTTCTTGTCGTATGCAGAGAGCTTCTTCTGAAAAGCTACCGGATCAGTCCCTTTACGCAATTTAACGATGGTTTTAAAGCCTCCATTACTCCAGTCTGTTTGCCAACGACGGAAGTATGCTCCTTCTCCCCAGAAGCCAAATGAAAGATTACTATGATTCAGGGCTTTTAAGATAGCACAGATTGTAGCTTTTTCATCATTCTCATTTATAATCTCCTTACCGAGTACATCCGTGGAACCAAATAGTTGTATGGCTGTTTCTTCGGTCAGTGCAACTTTATCATCCGAATACATGAAATCTACATTTCCCGACACTATGGAAATATTAAACATCTTCATGAAACATGAGTCTGCCTGTATCTTATAAGTTTCTATAGCGGTATGTTCGTTTGTCTTTATTTTAGTTTTATTCGTCCATTTACTATAGGCACAGACTTCTTCAACTTCCGGGAAGTCATTTTTTAATATAGTGGATGCAGGATATGCCATTCCGGTACTGTATCCATGTTGTTCCATTATACTGGTACGATAGAGAATATACATTCGGTCGGCTCCATCATGATAATTGTCATACGTCGTTTCGTAGTGTATCCACAGGTTGGAGAGGGCAAAACAGGTGAAACCTACTGCCAGACCAATCATACTGATAACACTTTGTGTCTTGTACTTCAGTATATTGCGAAATGAGATTTTGAAATAATGAAATATCATAATGAATTATTTTTAGATATAAGGAATCTATTCACTTTTTATCACTTCCGCCGGATTCTGCCGTGCTGCCTGCCATACGCGCCAGCCGATACTTATGGTGATAACCATTGCTATACCTGCAAAAATGAGGATGAACGGTGTTGCTCCTATATTTACCTGACGATTGTACGTCTCTATCCAATGCTTCATAATAGTATAACCGACAGGGAAAGCTATCAGTGAAGATACGATCAATAGCAGTGCGTATTCTTTAAAGAAGATGCTCAGGATATTGCTGATGGTAGCCCCATTTACTTTGCGGATAGCTATTTCTTTCCGGCGTTGTTCGCATGTCAATGATACCAATGAATATATGCCGAATATAGATATCAGGATACAAACAATTGCGGAGAATCCCAATAGACTGGATAATGCATCTTCTGATTGCAGATACTTATTATATCGTTCTTCTTCGCTGTCCAGAAATAATTTGCGGTCAGGAAGTTCAGCTTGCTGCATTTCCTCAATGCGACGACGACATTCTTCCCAGGTTCCCGGTTTATACTTGAAGAGGACAAAGCAACGCGGCCACATCCACTGTGATTTATTGGTATTGACAAATACAGTATGAGGCAGGTCTTTGGTAGGCGATCTGTATGCACAGTCTTTTATGACTCCGATCACAGTCATAGGTTCCACTTCTTTATTGCAGTAAAAGATATGTTTGCCGATAGCTTCTTCAGGTGTCCATCCCATAGTACGGGCTGTCGTTTCCATGATATTGACTTCACGAACATCCGACTTATCCGATATCCATTCTCCCGCTACCAGTTGCATGTTATAGAATTTGAAGAACTCCTCTCCTGCCAGAATCTCATCTATACCCATTGGGTTTTCAGTTATCCCATTCAGTCCGTCCCAGGAATCGACTTCAAAAGCTGAATAAGAACCCATACTGATGAGTGGCCAGTAAACAGGCCGTACAACTTCAGTCACCATGGGTAATGCTTTTACTTTCTCTGCCCATACATTCATGTCCACATTCATCCAGATGCCCAGGGAAGCCCGGTTTCGATAATCCATTCCCATATCTACATTACGCAAATGATAAAGCTGCATTTGCATTATGATAGTACAAAGTATAAATGCAAGGCAAACGACAAGCTGTATTACAATGCTTCCTTTACGACATATACGTCCCATTATATTCATTTGAGTACTATGAAGTGTATTCTGCAATGAGTGACGGCGGAATAGGTAAACAGAACACAGCGCCACTATAAAAGCCAATACTGACATACCTGCGACGTATACTATGCAATTTCCGTAAATGGATATATCTGTATCGACAATCATGGAATATTGCAAGAACCAGGGTTTGAGTAATTCCACGAAAAACATTCCTAAGAGTGAAGCCAATAGAATAGTAAATAGAAAGTCCGTACTGAGTAATGCCAATAACGAACATTCGGATGCTCCATTCACTTTGCGTAGCGCCATTTCCCGTTTACGCGAGCGGAAACAGTCGATGTAAATCGTTAAATAGTTAATCAATGCGCACAGAATGATAAGCACTCCTGTTATGGAGAAATAAACAATGTAACGGAACTGCACAATCTGTTCATCTCCACGAATAAATTCATCCGCATAGCGCAGTGAGGTAATGGGCTCCAAATAGAAACGTGTATATCCGGTCACTCCATAGCTGTTCTTTTTGAGTTCATCCGGAAAATGCTGATTCATTTTCTCTAAAAGTACATCCACATTTGTGCCGGGCTTTATTTTTATCAGCATCCTGTAATTGGCGTTATCCCATGAAGTATCATTATTAGTACGCCCCATAAAAGCATATTTAAAGTTAGAATGCTCTCCCCAATCGCTGACGATGGCGCTTATGCGATATTCATGCCGATGGTTATTGTCTGTTATGGTCTCTCCAATCACTTTGGCAGTACCAAACAACTCGTGGGCAGCTTTTTCTGTAATGGCTATCCCACCCTTTTCCGGTGATGTTGATAAAAAGAATTGGTTGTCACCTTCCAGAACTTTTATATCCATCATACGGATGAAAGTTGTATCAGGCATTAACATCGGATATTCCGTAAGCTGTTTCCCATTTTTAATGAATAGAGTATTTTGGCCTGATGCACAGAAATCTTCTATTTCAGTATAGGTTGTTTTTAAATAATTTCCCAACGCATAGGGCACAAAGTCAGAGTAGTGCCCTCCAAAGTGGCAATCGTTCATTCGTACCAAATAAATGCGTTCTGCATCCTTATGGAAGTCATCATAAGTCATTTCATATTGCACCCAGAATGTAGACAGTGCAAAACATGCCAGACCGATTGCCAGTCCGATGATACTGATGATACTTTGTGTTCTGTACTTTAGTAGATTTCGATATGCTATTTTTAAATAATGGTGTATCATAACTAACCTCCTATTCTGCTTTCATGATTGTTGCCGGATTGATGCGTGTTGCTTTATTAACTTGCCAGAGCAATGTTCCTAATGAAATGCCTGCCACCACTAATATACCAATCAAATAGATGAATATACTGACAGGAGCTTTCACTGCAAAATCTTGCGTATAAATGTATATCAGATAATAAGATAAAGGTATGGTTATCAATATGGCAACTCCTATTACCCAAATGTATTTACGGAACAAAACCGTATACAGATCTCTCAATTGTGCTCCGTTTACTTTACGAATAGCTATTTCTCGATAGCGCTGACGGATATCAAACAGAGAAATACCGAATAACCCGAGACTTACAATTAGAATCGCAATACAGGCAAAAACAGAATAAATGATGGTTGTCTGTCTGTCCTGGGCATAGATTGCTTTTACATCTTCTTCCAGAATGCTGTATTCAAAATCTTCACTGCCATAAATCTTTAATTCCGTTTTACGTAAGAACTCAAGCACTTCTTTCTTTTTACCCGGCACACAGGCTATCTGATAGACATCGCCGCTCATCTGATTGCTTACCATATAAACAGTCGGTTTCTTTCCTAAAGATAAATGCCCGTTGTAGTAATCATCTACTACCGCCACGATGGGCTGGGTTTTGGAGTCGTCTCCTCTTTTCAGAGGATTTTCTATGCTGGCACCTTGGCAAGTGGTGTAGTTTAAGGCTTTCATAGCTGCCTTATTCGCTACCAGGACTCCGAAAAAACCTTGATCTGATAAATCAGGGAGTTCCCCTTCGATAAATTTAATGTCATAGATCCGAAAGAAATGAGGCGTGGCAAGACGCATATTCAGGTAGATCTTCTTCCCTTGCTCGTTTATATAATCACTGCCGTAATCTCCTTTAAGAATGTCAATATAGCTGGCCTCAAAATCTTCTATATAGGGGCAGGAAGAAAGCTCATTATCCAATGCGTTCACTCGTTCCTGGCGTTGTTTCATGCTCTCTTCTGTATAAATATTAAAGTCCTTTGACTCGTAAGCCAACTGGGCAATGATAATATCTTTGGTACGAAATCCCGGTTCGGTATTGAGTAGCATATTCAACTGGTTATTGAAATAAAGCGAGACTACCACCAATAAGAAAGTGAGTACGTACTGAATGCCCAGAAATAGGATTCGTGAATGTATTGAATGTCTTTCTGAACCTATGGAACGGATGGAGACAATAGAGGGAGTATAATTGTATTTGATGAATGGATAGAGAGAAGTAACTAACGGCAGTACTATCAATATGCCTAATGATAATTGCCAGTCAAATGTAGTATAGCCAAACTGATGGTTGAAAAGATTTCTCACCGGCACAGTACTTACTTCTACAAACAACCAGGCTATGAGCATAGCGGCTGATACCAACAAAGTATTCTCTGTCCATATATTAAGAAATAGTTCTTTACCTCTTGCGCCGAACACCTTTTTCAATCCGTACTCTTTTCCCCTCCGGAGCATAACAACCAGATAGATATTGATGAAATTCATGATACCTGCCAATAATACTAATAGGCATACTCCTATCATAATCCACAGATGAGAATAGCTGCCGATAGAGACCATCAATGTCTCTTCATAACTAATGGAGCTATCCCAATAGAATTGCTTGACGGGAATCAAAGAATAGGTATAAGTGCGGGTATCACCGCTTCCGGGTGAGTTTACGTATCTGGGGACACTACCTGTTTTGTTCAGCTTATTTATATCAGTGCCCGGCATGAATGAAAACAAGTCTATAGCCATGCGTTCCCAGCTATCAGATAAAGCTTTAGACAATACCACATCGAACTGCAGGAAAGTCTTGTTTCCAGGACTACCCAATACCCCCTCAATGGTTACATCTTTCCCATTAGAACAGCGGATTATTTTGCCTATCGGATTCTCCTTACCGAAAAGTTTGTGGGCAAATGCCTCTGTAACCAAAGCGGAGTGCGGTGAAGGTAATGTAGTGTTTCCCTGCACTACCGGGTAGCGGAATAGCTGAAAAAAGATACTGTCTGTCACGATGATTCGTGAAGGAAACCGATTCGCTCCGACCATTACATAATCTTTCTCCAAGGGAATGAAACTGCTCTGCATATTGATGTAGCGTTGATCGATAAGGCTGCTGTCTGTCCTATTGATAAGAACGCTTAGATATTGATTGCCACCCATATCCGCTTTGACACCATAAACCTGTTCCCGGTCAATGCAATGGCTATCCACCGTCAATTCCCTGTGGATATAGCGGAGTAGAATGATGCAACATGCCAGGCTGAAGGCCAGTCCCAGCAGATTGATGAGGGTATATGATTTAGAGCGCATCAGGAAACGCCAAGCGTATTTGAGTGTTTTCATGTTTCAGTCTTTATTATAATAATTTCTTTCTGTCATTTGGGCTATTTTTAGACAATGTTGTCTTTGTCCTTTACTTTAATATCAGCTCTTCTGCTTCGCCAAAGTTATCATATCCTGTTGTAATAACCCAATCTCCGGGTTGTAAACCATCTGTAATCTCGTATTGCTGCGGGTTCTGGCGTCCAATGCTGAGAGGAACACGTATCGCTTTAGTTTTGGATGCATTTAGCTTGTATATCCATTGTCCACCAGTGGATTGATAGAAGTTACCACGAGGGATAACAATAGCCTGTTCCGGCTGTCCCAACTCTATTTGTACGCGGAAACTCTTACCTACGCGTACGTTGTCAGGCATTTCTCCGGTAAATACCAAGTCCACATCGAAAGTGCGGTCTTTTACTTCGGGCACTACTTTAGTGATGCGGAGCGGATATTTGCGTCCCTGATAATTAATTGTGGCGGGAAGTCCTGTCGTAATGCGGTCTATGTAGTATTCACTAAGAGAAGTGTGTATTTTATATTGATCTAATACCTTGATTTCTGCAATACCTTGGTTGGATGCTACTTGTTGCCCTGGGGTAACTTTTACAAAGCTAAGCTGTCCGGCGACGGGGGCCTTAATTATTAAATTCTCCAGTCGTTCGCAAGCGCGTTCGTACTTCTTGCGTTCGCGTTCCCGGTCATTATTGATTAAGTCTTTGCGGATAATAGCAACAACGGAATCTTGCCGTAAACTCTCGCGCTGTAACTTTGCTTTTTTTACATTATAGTTATATTCATCTTCGGCAACCTCTAACTGAGCTTTACTCTTGATACCCATTTTAAATTCTTCCTTGTCAAGATTGAAACTTTTTTGAAGACGAGCCAACTCATAGTTTGTTTGTAAAGTTTGTTGTTGAAGAGTCAGGCTCTTCTGTTCCATTTCAATTTCCTTCTCACGGAAAGAAATCAGTTGTTTGTCCAGATCATCGCGCTGTTCTTCAATGTTGTGTATCAAGTCGGGATTTTCGAGTACAAGGATTGTATCTCCTTTCTGTAGCAGACTTCCCTCCTCGCCTACAATGCGATCTACGCTTCCAGATTCACGGGCATTAACGATAATGGTGAGAATGGGCTGGATAAGTCCTTCTACATCTACATATTCCATGAACTTATCATTCTTTACTTCAGCGATCTGCACATTTTCCTGATCGATACGCAGTTTGCTGGGACCGGCAGAAAGAATGATAACGTAAATGATGAAAGCAAGAAATATAATTCCTCCTGCCAAATAATAACGGTAGCGAATGTACCAGGGTTTCTTTTCAAGTTTAATATCCATAGTGCTTTTATTGTTTTACAATTTATAATCAGACGTATGATATGGCTTTTTATTTCCTTATCATTTCATCCATTACTTCTTCTATTCTCTCAGTTTCCGTTAGCGGGGCATCTTTTTCAAAATCATAAAGTGTCAGGCTACGGAGAGTATAGTACAGGCTCCAGTAATTATATAATGCAGTTATATAATTACGTCGGGCAGCATCTTTTTCGCTGATAGAAGCGTTGAGGTCGAGTACGGTAGATTTTCCTAAAATATAGAGCCGCCGGGCTACATCTGCGCGTCGTTGCGCTGTTTCATCCGTGCGGGCGGCAATGTGTACGCGCTGGGATTGCAGATTGAATTGTTTTACCAACTTGCGGACATTCAATTCAAAGTCTGTTTTATCCTGCTCTACTTGGGTATAAGTTAAGTCACGGTTGGATCGGGCTACCCGAATCTGCCCTTTTCCACGTCCCCAGTCTAATATAGGTAGACTGATACCGAGGGTAACATATTGTTGATCCAAAGGGTTATGGTAGGCATCTTTTAGTTTATTTCCGGTCTGTGTCAACCCGAAGCGGAGATAAAGATCGGCTTTCAGACCGGCATTGGCACGGGCATTGGCCACTTTGCTTTCACTTTCCAGTTTGCGGCGTTGCATATTCAGTATGTCCGGACTGTTTTGCCGTGCTGTGATTAGAGCGGCATTCAGATCTATTTGAAGATTGGGTACATGGTCGCTGACATCGACTTTAATCAATACATCTTCTTGGATACCGAGGTATGAACGGAGTTCCTGCATACTATTTTCTACCTCAATATGGGCATTCATGCGGTTGGTTTCTTCTGTCAGTTTATTCAGTTCCAATTGCAACATCTCATTTTCGGTAATAGTACCTATATTATAGCGTCCTTGTGCATAGGTATATAAGGTATCCGCATTAGCATAGTTGGTAGAAGCTATTTCATAGTTACTTTGTGCTGTGGCAAGAGCAAAGAATTTTTGTGTAGCATTAGCAGCAACAAGTTCCAGAGTTTCTATATAAGTCTTTTTTGCTTCCCGGTAACGTAATGGCTCGATACGACGGTTCCATTTCAGACTATTGTATCCGAAAAGCGATTGACTGTAGCCGACATTTATAGGTGATGTCTGCCAGGAAGTAGAGTGATCGCTAAACAAGTCAAGCCGTTGGGCAGAGGTTTCTACAAACAGTGTACCACCTGTCCATGGAATATTCTGCGTCAGACTTAGGGTCAGGTCGGTACTCAACAGGTTTTGCTCTACAAACTTTACACTACCGTCACCCATGGTGACTTTGTTAATGGCACGGTTGAGATAAGGGTCGGAAGTCAGTTTCAGAGCAGGCAGATAGTTTGCTTTATAATATTTGTAGTTCCAATAAGACGAACGGAAGCTGTGCTGGGCTGTTTGTGCATCGGGAGATTGTAGACGAGCACGCTCTATGGTTTGCCCTAAGGTCAATTCCATAGTCTGTTCTTGGGCAGTAGCGGTTACCAGAGTACCGCAGGCTATCAATGATAAAAGTATATTTTTGTACATAGTATATTCCTTTTGATAATAGATATTCAAATCTCGTGCCAAAACTGTAATTAATTGTTATATAGAATATTACTTCAGGCAAAGGGAATCTTATTCTGTGCCATACCGCACAAAAATAGTGCGCATACGCACACACAACACATTGATATATTACCTATCTTTGCCGACAAGTGATGATAGAAAAATAATAGCTTTTATGGAACAATTAGGAAAGATACTGATAGTAGACGATAATGAGGACGTGCTTTTTGCCCTTAACCTTTTACTGGAACCTTATGCTGAAAAGATAAAAGTTGCAGTAACCCCTGATCGTATTGAACACTTCATGACGACTTTCCAGCCCGATATAATATTGCTGGACATGAATTTCAGTCGCGATGCCATAAGCGGGCAGGAAGGCTTTGAGAGTCTGGAACAAATTTTGCGTATCGATTCTCAGGCAGTTGTTATTTTCATGACAGCATATGCAGATACGGATAAAGCGGTACGAGCTATTAAAGCGGGTGCCACAGACTTTATCCCGAAGCCATGGGAGAAAGAAAAACTGCTTGCCACACTTTCGTCCGGTATCAAGTTGCGTCGTTCCCGATGTGAAGTGAATCTGCTGAAAGAGCAGGTAGAAGTACTTAGTGGTGCGGGCAGTAGTGTGGAAGAATCCATAATTGGTGAATCAACTGCGATGCAAGAGGTGTTTGCAACGATAGAGAAATTACGCGATACAGATGCTAATATTCTAATTCTTGGTGAGAATGGAACGGGTAAAGATGTAATAGCCCGTTTGCTATACCGCTGTTCGCCACGTTATGGCCGCCCCTTTGTAACGATTGACCTTGGAAGTATTCCTGAACAATTATTTGAAAGTGAATTATTTGGTTATGAAAAAGGAGCATTTACTGATGCCCGAAAACCGAAAGCCGGGCGTATGGAGGTGGCAACGGGGGGCACACTGTTTCTGGATGAAATAGGTAACCTTTCATTGTCCATGCAGGCCAAGCTACTGACGGCCATTGAAAAACGCCAGATCAGTCGTTTAGGTAGTACGCAATCTGTACCTATCGATGTGCGGTTAATTTGTGCTACAAATGCAGATATTCGCCATTTGGTGGAAGAAGGAAATTTCCGGCAAGACTTACTCTATCGCATCAATACGATTGAACTGCATATCCCTCCATTACGGGAGCGGGGGAATGATATTATTCTCCTGGCAGAGTATTTCTTGCAGCGCTATGCCCGTAAATATCAGAAGGAAATGCGAGGCTTAACGCGTGAAGCAAAAGTAAAATTGTTGCGTTATCCTTGGCCGGGAAATGTGCGTGAGTTGCAGCATACGATGGAACGTGCCGTAATTCTGGGTGACGGTTCGTTGCTTCGCCCCGACAATTTCCTGTTTCAGGCTTCTTCCCCCCGTCCTAAGAAGGAGGAAGAAGTACTCAATCTGGAGCAATTGGAACGGCAGGCTGTAGAAAAGGCTATGCGATTGAGCGAAGGGAATATGACGCGGGCCGCAGAGTATCTGGGAATCACGCGCTTTGCATTGTATCGGAAGATTGAGAAGTTGGGATTATAAATTGATAAGCAGTATGAAGCGGTATTCCTTAATTGTTATCTTGCACATCTGCCTTCTGGCAGTACTTTCTGTAGGCGTCTATGTGTTATTTTGTGCAGACTTGTGGTTTAGTATGCTTATCACATTCTTGTTTCTTTTGGGGACGGGCATACACCTTTATTATATACAGATGAAACAATTGCAGATGATGCGTCGTCTGACAGACAGTTTGCGTTATAATGATATGACACAGGCATTCCGTCCACCTCATAAAAATAAACTGATGACAGAGATGGCTGTAGAGTTATCTGAAACTTTACAGGCTTTTCGTGCCCGTTTATTAGAGGAAGAAGTAAAACACCAGTATTACGAAAGTCTGTTGAATAAAGTGGATACCGCTGTATTGGTGACTGACATGTCCGGTCGTATTGAGTGGTTGAATCGTGCTGCTACTGCTCAATTGGGGCAAGATCCACAGTTGCCGTCCGAGTTTCTGAATCTTCCCTCAGGTGAAACACAAGTCATGCGTATTCATCGGAATGGGGCTACTTTGGAAATGGCCGTAGCTACTACCCTTTTCGTAGCTCGCGGCATGGAAAGACGCCTCATTAGTTTGAAAAATATCCATTCTGTACTGGAGCGGAATGAAATGGAAGCCTGGCAAAAACTAATCCGTGTACTCACTCATGAAATCATGAATTCCATTACACCTATCATCTCTCTTTCCGAAACATTGAGTGAGCGTGGAGTGCCTGTGGCATTAAAAGATGCAGGAGGCGAAAAAGAATATGCCGTAATGCTGCAAGCCATGCAAACTATTCATCGGCGTAGCAAGGGACTGTTGGGTTTTGTGGAAAACTATCGTCGTCTTACCCGTCTCCCCGCTCCTGTCTGCGCAAGTGTATCGGTTCGGGAGTTGTTTACTGATTTGCAGAAACTCTTTCCGGACGAAACGATTCATTTTGAACTTCCACCTTCAGAGAAAACATTGGATGTGGATCGTGCTCAGATAGAACAAGTGCTTATTAACTTGCTGAAAAATGCCCGTGAAGCATCTGGTCGTCGCGAAGAACCGAGAATTGAGGTGAAAGCTGCTTTTGCACCCAAAGTGACTTCTTCTTTGACTTCCTGGCGTTGTACGATTACTGTTCGGGATAATGGTGAAGGTATCTTACCCGAAGTACAGGATAAAATATTTGTTCCGTTCTTCACGACGAAAACTGCCGGTTCGGGTATTGGACTCAGTCTTTGCAAGCAAATTATGAATCAGCATGGAGGAAATATTTCCGTTTATTCAGAGCCGGGAAAAGGTAGTTGCTTTACTTTACAATTCGGTTAGATGGACATTGCATCTGCAAAAGGTTGTTTTGAGTCTATTAAAAAATATAAATATTATATAATCGTAAAAATTCTGTGTCGATATTTTATTGCTTTTAACAGCTACTAATTTTTCCATTATTTATTTTTGCAGCCACACAAATCGATAACTCATATTTAATTAACCATAAAATTCTATATGATTATGCGAACTAATTATTTGCTGCTATTAACCATTTTGTTGGGTTTGATACCCATGAATTACACACACGCCTCTGATTCTGTACCAAGCGTGTTTCTTTATTCTCCTTACACAAAGATTTCCGTTTCTCCGGGAACGAGTATTGACTACAAAATTGATTTAATCAACAATTCGGATGCACCGGTCAATGCTGATCTGTCCGTAACAGGACTACCCGCAAGTTGGAAGCGCGAGTTAAAATCTGGTGGTTGGAATATTAACAAACTGGCAGTTTTGCCTAATGAAAAGAAAGACTTTAACTTGAAATTGGAAGTCCCGCTAAAGATAAATAAGGGTAGCTATAATTTCATAGTCTCTGCCGGAGATTGCCAACTTCCGCTAACAGTCACTGTAGCCCAGCAAGGTGCTTATCAGACTGAATTTACTACTGACCAGCCCAATATGCAGGGAAATTCTAAATCCACATTCACCTTCAATGCTGTACTGAAAAACCAGACTGCCGATCAGCAGTTATATGCTTTGATGTCCAATGCCCCCAGGGGGTGGAATGTTATTTTCAAACCTAACTATAAGCAGGCTACCTCTGCACAAGTGGAAGCAAATGCCAGCCAGAATGTATCGATAGACGTTACCCCGCCAGCCAATGTAGAAGCCGGAAATTATAAAATTTCAGTACGTGCGGTTGCCGGTAATACATCTGCCGATCTGGACTTGGAAGTAGTGGTTACAGGTACTTATCAAATGGAACTGACCACTCCACGAGGGTTGTTGAGTACTGAGATTACTGCCGGAGATGTGAAGCGCTTGGAACTGGTAGTCAGGAATACAGGCTCTTCTTTACTAAAAGATATCCAACTCTCATCCGGTAAACCTACAGATTGGGAAGTTTCTTTTGAACCGGCTAAAATAGAAATGCTGAAAGCCGGAGAAACATCTACTGTTACTGCTGTAATGAAGGCTTCGAAAAAAGCTTTGCCCGGCGATTATGTTGCAACCATGGAAGCCAGAACTCCCGAAGTGAATGCTACCGCACAATTCAGGATTGCAGTAAAAACGCCTATGCTTTGGGGGTGGGTAGGAATATTAGTTATCGTTGTAGCCGTGGGAGGTGTCTACTATCTATTCCGAAAATATGGAAGGAGGTGATTATGGGCGAACAAGTGATTGTACTTACCGATTTGACTAAAAAATACGGTAATTTCACTGCTGTTGACCATATTAGCCTGTCAATCTGCAAAGGAGAGATCTTCGGATTATTAGGTCCGAATGGTGCGGGAAAATCCACAACTATCCTAATGATGCTGGGGCTGACGGAGCCAACTTCCGGCAAAGTGGAAATTTGTGGAATAGACTCCACTACAAACCCTATTGAAGTTAAGAAGAAAATAGGTTATCTTCCCGAAGATTTGGGCTTTTATGATGAAATGACAGGATTGGAAAACCTTGTCTATACAGCACTTCTGAATGGTCTTTCAAAGAGGGAGGCTGAGGAGAAAGCAAAGGAACTCATGCACCGGGTAGGGCTTTCCGAACAGGCAAACAAAAAGACCGGAAAGTATTCCCGTGGTATGAGGCAACGTCTGGGATTGGCAGATGTACTGATTAAGAATCCGGAAATCATAATCTTGGATGAACCGACATCGGGTATAGATCCTGCCGGAATTCAGGAATTTATTGAACTGATTCGTAATTTGAGCAGAGTACATTCCCTTACTGTATTGTTTTCATCCCATAACTTGGATCAGGTGCAGAAAGCTTGTGATCGTGTGGGCTTGTTTAATCGCGGAAAATTATTGGCACAGCTTGATCTTAAGGAGATGGAGGGTAAACAGGTGGAACTTATTGATGTCTACAATGATTATGTAAAGGAAGGAGGTGAGAAGCATGAACAGAGTTGAGCAGCCTTTCTGGGTTATTGTGAATAAGGAAATCCGGGATCATGTACGTAGCTGGCGTTTTATTATCTTACTTGCCATTATTACACTAACCTGTCTGGGGGCTTTGTATACATCACTCACCAGTATGCGCGAGGCTATCAAGTCCGGTGGTGTGGAAGATACTTTTTTCTTTCTGAAATTGTTTACTGTATCGGATGGTACGTTACCTTCTTTCGTTCTATTCATTAACTTTTTAGGACCGTTGCTAGGTATTGCCTTGGGATTTGATGCCATGAATTCGGAACAGAACAAGGGAACATTATGTCGTATATTATCACAACCGATACATCGTGATTGTATCATCAATGCCAAATTTGTTGCTGCATTGATCGTGATTACAATTATGCTGTTTGTATTAGGATTCCTGGTAATGGGCGCCGGATTGATTGCAATTGGTATTCCACCCACGCCGGAAGAATTTGCCCGTATCATTTCTTTTTTGGTCCTCAGTGTTTTCTATGTAGGACTTTGGTTGAATATGGCGATACTGTTTTCACTTTGTTTCCGGCAAACGGCGACTTCAGCCTTGGCTTCTTTGGCAATATGGTTATTTTTTAGCGTCTTCTATACGATGATTGTCAACTGGATTGCCAAAATGTTGATGCCTTCTGATATGATGTCTCCTTATTATGCCATCGGTTATCAGAAAATAGTTTGGGGCATAATGTCGTTGAATCCGTGCGAGTTATTCAATCAGGCAACTTCTGTACTGCTGATGCCGTCTCTCCGAAGTTTGGGGCCGTTAATGATGGAGCAGGTTCAAGGAGCTATACCCAGTCCTCTCCCATTGGGACAGAGTTTACTGGTTATATGGCCACAGTTGACAGGATTGATTGCAGTTACAATACTCTGTTTTGCTCTTTCTTATATTATATTTATGCGTAGAGAAATTCGTTCAAGGTAATTGATTGGTTGGGTTAAGAAGAAATCCCTGACGATACTTTATATTTTAAAGTCGTCAGGGATTCATATGTTGTAGTTTGTATTATTTCTGCCTTACATACTCCAGAGTGTATCCGTAGTTAGAACTCAGCACTAAAGAATCCGGTGTTAACTTATCTATTTTCAGAGTGTCCACACCTTCAATTTCTATTCCATTACCAATGCTTTTTACTGTCAGGTAAAGCTGATCGCCCTGTTGCTCCCACTCTTTGTATACCAGTGTATGCATATTAATGGAAGATGCTTCTCCATTCTCTTCCAGTTTGATGCCTTGTACTTCTCCGGGTTGGCCGTCGATAGGCATTATCCACGATCCTACTACGGTAACGGGGGCTTTAGTGCCACCACATGCAGCAAAAACGACTGCCATGACAGCCATACTAAAGATTTGTTTTTTCATGATGTCTTTTTTATTATAGTGTAACGTTGAAATCAGCCAATTGTTTTTCGGGGCATAAAGTTAGTTGAAAAATATCGTTTTGCCAGCTATTATTTTATGTTTTCTACATTCCTGTTTAATATATATGTTGATGGGGTATATTGATATCTCTGCTACCTATCTGGATATGGTCAACTCCGTACCTGGTCCGTATAAAGGTACCTTTATTGGGAGTTGATACGGACTTGGTACGGAGATGACACGGATGTGGCTATACTTTAATGAGCATTCAATACCTCATCAGAAACTTTTTATGAAAAAAACTTCAGTTTCCTTTGTTTATTACAAAATAGTTTCTACCTTTGCACTCGCTTTTAAGAAATAAAGCACTCGGGGTGTAGCGCAGTCCGGTTAGCGCACCTGCTTTGGGAGCAGGGGGTCGTGGGTTCGAATCCCGCTACCCCGACAGTAAGGTGAAAGAAGGTGTTATAAATGACACCTTCTTTTTTTTTAAACAACTGGGCACTTTTTCTATTAATCTTATCATTTTATTATAAAAAGTGAAGTAATATATTTCTCTAAAGTGTATATTATTTCTATATTTACTGCGAATGGATAAGTGTCTAAAAATGTAATATCATGGAGGAGAATCAAGATGTTCGTTGGTTGCAGCGTTATGATAGCTTTCAAAAAGCTTGTAAAAGAGTACTTGAAATCACTGAATCCGACAAATCCCCGGAGGATTTATCAGAATTGGAGCAAGAGGGACTTATACAGCGATTTGAATATACTTTTGAACTGGCATGGAAGGTATTACAAGATTTTTTAAAATACAAAGGGTATGAGTTTATGCAAGGTCCTAACGGTGCCCTTCAAAAAGCCTTTGAAGATGGTTTGATTTCCAATCATGATGCTTGGCGGAGAATGGCTAAAGCAAGAGTAACAACCTCGCATACTTATAATGAGGGTGAAGCTATCGAAATAGTAAAAAATGTATTTGAAGAATACGCTGTACTATTAAAGCAATTGAACATTAGGTTAACTCAAGAGAAATCAAATATAGAAAATAATATTTATCCGGAATAACTATGTACGGATTAAGTGATATTGTCATTGCTGATATTTGTAGTGTGCTTGAGAAGCATGCTAATATAGAAAAGGCTGTAATTTTCGGTTCACGAGCTAAAGGTAACTATGGAGAAGGATCGGATATAGATCTTGCTATAGTGGGGAATGATATTTCTTTCAATCAATTGATGGATATAAATATTCAAATAGAAGATTTGGGGTTGTTGTATAAAGTAGATGTTATTGACTATAATAAGAATATCGGTACTCCAATTGGAGACCATATAAATCGAGTAGGTTTACTGTTTTATGAAAAAAAAGAGAAGTAATATAATCACATCTTTAAATAAAACTCTCTTGTCAACGCAATGTATTCCGGCGTAAATTGATTGCGTTCTACCTCAATACATAAAGTTTCCTCCATACATTTTTGTTCCTGATGTCCGAATGCGATAAGTACTCTCCTGCTAGGCTTGCCAGGTTTGGTAAAAACATGAAGGCGTCGTGAAGGGTATAATTTGTATTTCCAGGCTGTGTCAGTTACTAACTTTTCTGCCTCAGTAGGAATGATGATACATACCCTTCCTTGATCTTCAAGAAGGTGTGCCGAACGCCGGAAAAGTAACTCGTAATTTAGTTCGCAGGTATGACGTGCCATATTGCGTTGCTTGTCAGGGCAGTTTAAAGCATCAACAAAATAAGGTGGGTTAGAAACTATCAGATTATATTTATTATCTGTTTGAAACAAACTGAAATCATTACAGATTACTTCTATCCTATTTGCCCATGGAGAACGTGCTATATTTTCTTCTGCCTGAGCTGCCGCGGCTTCATCTATTTCTATAGCCGTAACTTGTGAACGTGGATTACGTTGGGCTAACATTAAAGCTATCAATCCTGTGCCGGTACCAATGTCGAGGATTTGTTGAGGGGCTCCGGCTTCTGCCCAAGCACCCAAAAGAACTCCATCTGTACCTACTTTCATAGCACATTTATCATGCCATATAGTAAATTGTTTAAACTGAAAATAAGGATTTGGCATAGTTTATAGTTATTATTTGAGGGCAAAAATAGGCAAAGTCGGGAATATTACGACTAATTTGGCACTGTTTTTGTCTTTTTATAGAAAAGGTGCTTTATATTAATGAAGAATAGATTAACTTTGCAGGCGCTTTGTAAGCCCTGTCAGTGTGACATAAACTTAAAAAGAACAAAATGAAGAAAAGACTTTACCTAAAAGATATGGAGACAAGAGAAGAAGGAAACTCTTTCTCAGTAATTGCTGATTTTGAGGGGAATGAGGAACAATTGATGGATATTGAAGTGAATGAGATACTTCCGATATTGCCTTTACGGAATATGGTTTTATTTCCAGGTGTGTTTATGCCGGTATCTGTCGGGAGAAAGACTTCCATGAAATTGGTGCGTGAGGCGGAAAAGAAGAGTGCATATATCGGAGTAGTCTGTCAGAAAGTAGCTGAAACGGAAATGCCGATGTTGGAAGATTTGCATACCATCGGTACGGTAGGTAAGATTATCCGTATTCTGGAGATGCCTGATCAGACAACAACGATTATCCTGCAAGGCGTCAAACGTATGGAGTTGGAAGAAATTGTAGATACAACTCCGTATTTGAAAGGACGAGTAAGGGCACTGGAAGAAGATATTCCCGATAAAAATGATAAAGAATTCCATGCTTTGGTGGAAGCTTGTAAGGATCTGACTATAAGATATATCAAATCATCTGATATGTTCCCGCAGGATTCTGCATTTGCTATCAAGAACATTACTAATCCTATGTTCTTGGTAGATTTTATTTGCACGAATCTTCCATTGAAGAAAGATGAAAAGATTGAGTTGCTACGTATTGACTCATTGCGGGCACGTACTTACCGTTTATTGGAGATACTGAACCGGGAAGTGCAGCTTGCCGAGATTAAGGAGTCCATACAGATGCGTGCACGGGAAGATATTGACCAGCAACAACGTGAATACTTCTTGCAACAGCAAATTAAAACCATTCAGGATGAACTGGGTGGCGGTGGCCAAGAGCAGGAAATTGAAGAGTTGCGCCGCAAAGCACTCACAACCAAATGGAGTGTAGAAGTGAGAGATACCTTTATGAAAGAGGTGGATAAATTGGAGCGTACACATCCGCAATCTCCTGATTACAGTGTGCAGCTTAATTATCTGCAAACTATGTTGAGTTTGCCATGGGGAATATATACTACGGATAATCTCAATCTGATTAATGCCGAAAAGACTTTAAATAAAGATCATTATGGCTTGGAAAAGGTGAAAGAACGTATTTTGGAGCACTTGGCTGTATTAAAGTTGAAAGGTGATATGAAGTCGCCTATTATCTGTTTATATGGCCCTCCGGGAGTGGGTAAAACCTCTTTGGGACGTTCTATCGCTGCTGCTTTGAAGCGTAAATATATTCGTATGTCATTGGGTGGTGTGCATGATGAAGCAGAAATCCGTGGACACCGTAAGACATACATCGGTGCTATGCCGGGACGTATTATCAAGAGTCTGATCAAGGCAGGTTCATCCAATCCGGTATTTATCTTGGATGAAATTGATAAGGTAAGCTCAGACCGTCAGGGAGACCCCTCTTCTGCCCTGCTCGAAGTACTCGATCCGGAACAGAATACAACATTCCATGATAACTTTCTGGATGTAGATTATGATTTGTCTAAAGTGATGTTCATAGCTACGGCAAACAACCTGAATACTATTCCCGGACCATTGCTCGACCGTATGGAGTTGATTGAGGTTAGTGGTTATATTACTGAGGAGAAGATCGAAATAGCCCGTCGTCATTTGGTTCCGAAAGAACTGGAAGCCAACGGTATGAAGAAGAATGATATCAAGATACCGAAGAATACGCTGGAGGCAATTATCGAGTCGTATACCCGTGAAAGCGGTGTACGCGAACTGGAGAAGAAAATAGGTAAGATACTTCGTAAATCGGCACGCCAGTATGCTACGGATGGTTATTTTGCCAAACAGGAAATCAAGCCGGGAGATTTGTATGAATTCCTCGGAGCACCGGAGTATACCCGTGATAAATATCAGGGCAATGACTACGCAGGTGTAGTCACCGGACTGGCATGGACTGCCGTAGGTGGAGAAATCTTGTTTGTAGAAACCAGTTTAAGTCGTGGAAAAGGCGGACGTCTGACATTGACCGGAAATCTGGGCGACGTCATGAAGGAATCTGCAATGCTGGCTTTGGAATATATCAAGGCACATGCTTCTTTGTTGAATCTGGATGAAGAGATCTTTGATAATTGGAATATTCATGTACATGTACCGGAAGGTGCTATTCCTAAGGATGGACCTTCAGCCGGTATTACGATGGCTACATCTCTTGCTTCTGCCCTTACCCAACGTAAGGTAAAAGCAAATCTTGCTATGACAGGAGAAATAACACTTCGTGGTAAGGTGCTTCCCGTAGGAGGTATTAAGGAAAAGATTCTGGCTGCCAAACGTGCCGGCATCAAGAACATTATTCTGAGTGAAGAGAATCGTAAGAATATTGACGAAATACAGGAAATCTACCTCAAAGGATTGACTTTCCACTACGTGAAAGATGTGAAAGAGGTATTTGCCATTGCGCTGACCAATGAAAAGGTAGCCGATGCCATTGACCTGTCCGTAAAGAAAGAAAAGACAGAAAAGAAAGCAGAATGACATTCGACTTACAATATACAGACAGTAAAAGTAACGCGCGTGCAGGATTGATAACCACCGATCACGGGCAGATAGCAACACCTATATTTATGCCGGTAGGTACCGTAGGAACGGTGAAAGGTGTGCATGTAACCGAACTGAAAGAAGATATCGAGGCGCAGATCATATTAGGAAATACCTATCATCTGTATCTGCGTCCGGGATTGGATGTATTGGAAAAAGCCGGAGGACTTCATAAGTTCAATGGCTTTGACCGTCCGATGTTGACGGATAGTGGTGGTTTCCAGGTCTTTTCATTGTCGGGTATTCGTAAACTACGGGAAGAAGGTGCAGAATTCCGTTCACATATTGATGGTAGCAAACATATCTTCACTCCCGAAAAGGTAATGGACATCGAACGTACGATTGGTGCAGATATTATGATGGCTTTTGACGAGTGCCCTCCGGGAGATTCGGATTATGCGTATGCCAAAAAGTCATTAGGGCTGACGCACCGTTGGCTGGACCGTTGTATTCAGCGTTTCAATGAGACGGAACCAAAATATGGATACCAACAGTCACTCTTCCCCATTGTTCAAGGATGTGTATATCCTGATCTTCGCAAGGAGTCGGCGGAGTTTATCGCATCGAAGGGGGCGGATGGTAATGCTATCGGTGGTTTGGCGGTAGGTGAACCGGTAGACAAGATGTATGAGATGATTGAGTTGGTGAACGAGATTCTGCCGAAAGATAAACCCCGTTATCTGATGGGTGTAGGTACACCGGTAAATATATTGGAAGGTATAGAGCGTGGTGTAGATATGTTCGACTGCGTGATGCCAACCCGAAACGGACGGAATGGTATGTTGTTTACCAAAGACGGTATTATCAATATGCGCAATAAGAAATGGGAAACGGACTTCTCTCCTATTGAGGCAGACGGAGCTTCTGCTGTAGATACCTTATATAGTAAAGCGTATCTGCGCCATCTGTTCCATGCACAAGAATTGCTGGCTATGCAAATTGCATCTATCCATAATTTGGCTTTTTATCTGTGGCTGGTGGGTGAAGCTCGCAAGCACATCATTGCCGGTGATTTCTCTACATGGAAACCGATGATGGTAAAACGCGTATCTACAAGGTTATGAAAAAACTGAACTGGAAAATAAAAGGTATAAAGTTGCCGGATAACTGGAAGTGGTTGAAGCGGCTCGACTTCTACATTATCAAGAAGTTCCTCGGAACTTATGTGTTTGCCATTGCATTGATTATCTCTATTGCAGTGGTATTCGACTTTAATGAGAAGATGGATAAGTTCATGTCACACGAAGCGCCATGGAAAGCCATTATTTTCGATTATTATCTGAACTTTGTTCCTTACTTTGCCAATCTGTTCAGCCCGCTGTTTGTGTTTATCGCGGTTATCTTTTTTACTTCAAAACTGGCTGAGAACTCGGAGATTATTGCGATGTTTTCTACCGGAATGAGTTTTAAGCGGATGCTTCGACCTTATATGGTGTCGGCTGCCATAATTGCAGTAGTAACCTTTTGCTTAGGCTCTTATGTGATACCTAAGGGGAGTGTGACACGTATCAACTTTGAGGATAAGTACTATAAACAACGTAAATCAAATACTGCCCGGAATATTCAGTTGGAAGTGGATTCGGGAGTAATTGCCTATATTGAACGTTTTGAAGATCATAGCAAGACAGGATATCGTTTTTCGCTGGATAAGTTTAAAGATAAGCAATTGGTATCTCATCTTACGGCTCGTTCCATCACCTATGATACGGCATCTGTTCATAGGTGGACCATTAAGGATTACATGATACGCGAGATGGACGGTATGAAAGAAAATATTGTTAAGGGGGATCGTATTGACAGTACTCTTTTCATGGAGCCTGCTGATTTTCTTATTATGAAAAATCAACAGGAAATGATGACCAGTCCACAATTAAGTGAATATATTAGCAGACAGCGACAGCGTGGATTTGCCAATATCAAGGAATTTGAGATTGAATACCACAAGCGCATTGCCATGTCGTTTGCATCGTTTATCCTTACGTTGATAGGTGTTTCTCTTTCTTCGAAAAAGACCAAGGGCGGAATGGGATTGCATTTGGGTATAGGTTTGGCATTAAGTTTCTCATACATCCTCTTCCAGACGATTGCCTCCACTTTTGCTGTAAATGGTAATGTACCTCCGGTAATTGCCGTATGGATACCGAATATACTCTATGCTTTCATTGCATTCTACTTATATCAGAAAGCACCGAAATAAGGAATAACCGAATGAATAAAAATAAGAAGCCCCTCCTGCTCCTTGTGTTACCACAAGCGCAGGAGGGGCTTTTTTGTTGTATCCATTTCCTCTTTTGTCTTTGCTTCTTCATAACTTTAACGATGCATTCTCATCGTATGCGTATTTAGAAGCAACCTCACTTTCGTCTTACAGGTTCTTTAAATCTTTCATGGCAATGTGCAGTGAAAGCTTAATTCAAGTAAGCTGAAAGTTCTGCAGCAGAGATGTTTTTGGCTATAATCACACCATTATCATCCAGTAAATAGTTAGTAAATCCCCGGCCTAAACGGTACTTTTTAAAGATGCCGGACGACTCGCCTTTAGTTTCCACGAAACAGGTGGGCGTAACTATTTGGTCCTTACGAATGGTTTCCTCGAAGATAGATTGATATTCATCGAATGATACGGAAACCATTTCCACATTGTTGTTTTGAGAAGTTGAACGAAGTGCATTGCTTAAACTTGCGTTTTGCATCCGGGATTGCCCGTCGTAACTTGCCCAGAAACTGAGTAACACATATTTTCCCTTCATCTTGGACAGATTTTGAGTCGGTTGTTGCTCAGTCGACATAGCTTTGATTTTAAAATCAGGGGCTATGTCACCCACATTTAAACCTCCGGTAGGTTTGTCTTTTTCTACGAAAGAAGTCAAGGAACTAATTAGTAATACAACAAAAATCCATTTTACATGCTTCATGTAAGGCGGTTTTGGTTAATACTGGTTGATTTATAGGTGTTTGTCGGACGATGAAATAACGTCTTAACAAACAAATATACGCTCAACGTTTACTAAGATTATAGAACCATTTGTTCCAAATCGGGGGCAAAGGTACAATATTATTATAGAAAATCAAGTAAACGATTGACTTTTTCATGTTATATAACATGTTTTGCATCTCAGGATATCCCCCAACATGATATATATGATGCATTTGATGAATAGATTATGATGTGTTTTCTCATTAGCATTAGAAATTTTGCCTACTTTTGCATCGTGTTATTCATTAATTTAGATAAACAACTTTTATGCAACCATTGAGTACAGAACTTATACTTATCCGGGTCACGGGCGAAGATCGTCCGGGATTGACTGCATCTGTTACAGAAATTTTAGCTAAATACGACGCTACTATTCTTGACATTGGTCAGGCCGACATCCATAATACACTGTCATTAGGTATCTTATGTAAGACAGAGGAACAACATTCAGGATTCATTATGAAAGAGTTGCTTTTCAAAGCGTCTTCTTTGGGAGTGACGATTCGCTTCTATCCTATTTCAGTAAAGGAATATGAAGATTGGGTGAATATGCAGGGAAAGAACCGCTATATCCTTACTTTGCTGGGGCGTAAATTATCTGCCCGCCAGATTTCTGCCGTTACCCGTATTCTTGCTGAACAGGGGATGAATATCGATGCTATCAAACGTCTGACGGGACGTATCCCATTAGATGAATGTGATTCGCGTACACGTGCCTGCATCGAGTTTTCTGTCCGGGGAACTCCGAAAGACCGTATCACTATGCAGGAACAGTTAATGAAGCTGGCGAGCGAACTGGAAATGGACTTCTCTTTCCAGCTTGATAATATGTATCGCCGGATGCGCCGACTGATCTGTTTCGATATGGACTCGACTCTGATTGAAACGGAAGTAATTGACGAATTGGCTATACGCGCCGGTGTGGGCAATGAGGTGAAAGCCATCACTGAGCGTGCTATGCGTGGTGAGATAGATTTTACTGAAAGTTTCCGTGAGCGTGTAGCTCTGTTGAAAGGTCTGGATGAATCTGTCATGCAGGAAATAGCAGAGAATCTGCCCATTACGGAAGGTGTAGACCGCCTGATGTATGTATTGAAAAAGTATGGTTACAAGATAGCCATCCTTTCCGGTGGTTTCACTTATTTCGGGCAATATCTTCAAAAGAAATATGGTGTTGACTATGTATATGCCAATGAATTGGAAATAGTGGACGGCAAGTTGACCGGCCGTTATCTGGGAGATGTGGTAGACGGTAAGCGAAAAGCTGAATTGTTGCGTCTCATTGCACAGGTAGAGAAGGTAGACATTGCTCAGACCATTGCTGTGGGTGATGGAGCGAATGATCTTCCGATGCTGGGCGTTGCCGGATTGGGCATTGCTTTCCATGCCAAACCGAAAGTGGTTGCCAATGCAAAGCAATCTATTAACACGATTGGTTTGGATGGGGTACTCTATTTCTTAGGCTTCAAAGACTCATATATCGATTTGCCGAAATGAGTTGAACTATTCCGCAAATATATTTGTTTCATATAGTGACATATATATTTGCGGAACCTCTTAAATTTGAATACTATGAAGAGAATAAGGAACCTATTCTGTCTCTCTTTACTTTTAGTTGCAGTCGGCTTACCTGCTGTCGCACAAACAAAACTCCATGTTACCCTCCCCGATTCGATAACCACTGTTGGATATGCCACCGGACTTCGTAAGAATCTTTCTGGCCTGGTGGAAAGAATTACAGAAAATCAGATGAATAAAGACCAGATTACCAATCCGTTGGATGCCATCCGTGGACGGGTACCGGGATTGACAATTCTGAAAGGTTCGAATGGACCTGCTGCGCTGGATGCTGTCCGCCTGCGTGGCACTACCTCCCTGACTACTGGAAATGACCCATTAATTATTGTAGACGGAGTTTTTGGTGACCTGAGTATGCTTACATCTATTTACCCGGCGGATATTGAAAGCTTTGTTATCCTGAAAGATGCTTCGGAAACTGCACAGTACGGTTCGCGCGGAGCGTCGGGTGTGATTGAGATTACTACAAAAAAAGGTGTCAGCGGGCGTACAAGCGTTAACTATAATGGAAGTTTCGGCATTGCCTTGAGCTATAAAACAGTGAGGATGCTCAATGGAAATGAATTCCGGGCATTGGCTCAGGAGCGTGGCATCTCTATTTTGGATATGGGAAACAATACAGATTTCCAGAAAGAGATCGAGCAAACGGGATTACAGCATAATCATCATATCGCGTTTTCGGGAGGAACGAATACTTCCAATTATCGTGTTTCACTCGCTCTAATGAATCGTGAAGGAGTGATTGTTAATGAAAAGTTGCAGAACTTCACATCGAATATGAATATGACACAGTATGTATTCGATAATTTTCTTAAATGTGATCTTGGTATGTTTGGTTCCGTACAGAAGGAACGTAATCTGGTGAATCTGCACAAAATATTCTATTCTGCTGCTTCGTATAATCCTACTTTCCCGAATCACAAGAATCCGGAGACCGGTAACTGGGATGGATATGCTTATGCCAGCCAGTTATCACATCCGCTGGCATGGATGGATGTGAAAGACAAGAATGCTACATCGCATATTAGCACGCATGCCCGGTTGACGTTTAATCTGGCCGAAGCATGGAAACTAACTTTTTTCGGTTCCTATACATATAATGTAGTGGAAAATGCGCAGTATCTGCCTGTTGCTGTCTGGGCACAAGGGCAGGCATACAGAGGAGACAAGAAAATGGAATCATTGCTGGGTAACCTGATGCTGTCTTATAAAAAAGAATGGCGGAAACACTTTTTTGATGTTTTAGGACTGGCAGAGATACAGAAAGATAAATATTCCGGATTTTACACTACAGTTACAAATTTCAGTAATGACAAATTAGGCTATAATAATCTTCAGGGAGGTGCCATTCGTCCGTGGGATGGAACTAATTCCTACTACGAAGATCCTCGTTTGGTTTCTTTTATGGGGCGCGTGAATTATACATATGATGACCGCTACATCCTGACGGTGAATGCCCGTGGGGATGCATCTTCCAAGTTTGGCAGTAATCATAAATGGGGATTTTTCCCGGCTGTATCTGTTGCATGGGTAGTTAGTAAAGAGAAGTTTATGGAAAAGCTTTCTTTTATCGATAATCTGAAAATCCGTGCAGGATATGGTTTGGCAGGCAATCAAAATGGCATTGATTCATATACTACGTTGAATCTGATGCGACCTAATGGTATTGCACCGGTAGGTTCTACACCTGTAGTCACAATGGATAAGTTGCGGAATACGAATCCGGATTTGAAGTGGGAAGTGAAACAGACATTCAATGCCGGTATAGAAGTAGCTTTACTGGGTAACCGATTGCTGCTGACTGCCAACTATTATAATTCCAAGACGAAGGATATGCTTTATCTTTATAACGTGAGTGTACCCCCTTTTACTTATAATACTTTGCTGGCAAACATTGGTTCTATGCGTAATTATGGAACAGAGCTATCTATCGGCATTACTCCGCTGAAGACCAAAGACATGGAACTGAATATCAATGCCAATCTGACTTTCCAGCAAAACAAATTACTTTCTCTTGACGGAAACTACCAGGGCGAACATATTTCAGCTACAGAATACAAGAGCCTTGCCGGACTGGATGGTGCAGGATTCCACGGTGGATATAATCATATTGTTTACCAGATTGTGGGTCAGCCTCTGGGTGTATTCTATCTGCCCCATTGTACAGGGCTGGTATCCGATGGAAATGGTGGATATATCTATCAGATTGCCGATCTGAATGGCGGTGGTGTCAGTTTAGAAGATGGTGAAGACCGTTATGTGGCAGGACAGGCTGTGCCAAAGACGATACTTGGTTCTAATATCAGTTTCCGTTATAAAGATTTTGATATATCGCTACAGATAAACGGGGCATTCGGTCATAAAGTGTACAATGGTACTTCGTTGACTTATATGAATATGAACAGCTTCCCCGATTATAACGTCATGAAAAAAGCGCCTGCGCAGAACATTAAAGACCAGACAGCTACGGATTACTGGTTGGAAGATGGTGATTACATTAACTTTGATTATGTTACGTTAGGCTGGAATGTTCCGTTAAAGAATACCCGTTACTTTCAGTCGCTCCGCCTGTCCCTGACTGTTAACAATCTGGCGACAATTTCAGGTTACTCGGGCTTAACGCCTATGATAAACAGTTCGTCTGTAAATGCTACTCTGGGAATAGATGATAAACGCAATTATCCTCTATACCGCATATATACTATCGGACTTAGTGTAAACTTCTAAACCTTAAAGCCATGAAACGTAATTCTATATTTTGTTCGTTTTGTATTTTAGTTGCCCTTTGCTGGGGAATGACTTCGTGCGACGGTTTTCTGAAAGAAAAGTCTCGTGATGCACTGCCTGAAGAGGAAGGTTATAGTAATATCTCTGAACTCTATCTCAATGCAGTGGCATCCCTCTACAATTACATAGGTGGAAATGCTGATAGCCAGGGATTGCAAGGAACCGGCCGTGGTATCTATGACCTGAATACTTTTACCACTGATGAAGCCATTATGCCTACCCGAGGTGGCGACTGGTATGATGGCGGTTTCTGGCAAGGGTTATTTCTGCATAAATGGGGCGTAAACAATGATGCAATACAGGCCACCTGGGAATATCTTTATAAGGTAATTATGCTTAGTAACAACTCTCTGGAACATATAGAGACCTATGCTCTAACCCACTCTGATGTGGAGCTTTCCGGCTATCGCGCCGAGGTACGTGCTTTTCGTGCAATGTACTATTACTATCTGATGGATCTGTTTGGACGTATACCACTGGTTTTACACTCTAATGTTGCTTCAAAAGATATAGTGTTGAGCGAGCGTAAGAATGTATTCGACTTTGTAGTCAGGGAATTACAAGAGGCCGCTCCACTCCTGCCCGCCCAGTTCAGCAACCGTTCCGGCAATTATTACGGACGTTTGACACGTCCTGTTGCATACTTTTTGCTGGCAAAGTTGGCACTGAATGCCGAAATTTACACAGACAATAACTGGACAGATGGTGTTCGTCCTGATGGAAAGAATATCTTTTTCGAAATAGATGGCACTACATTAAATGCCTGGCAGGCTGCAGAAACTTATTGTGATAAGATCACAGCGTTTGGCTATCGCCTCGAGCCGGATTATACAGCTAATTTTGCTGTATACAATGAAAGTTCCGCTGAGAATATCTTTACTGTACCTATGAGCAAAACACTGTACACCAATCAGATGCAATATCTTTTCCGCTCACGCCATTATAATCATGCCAAAGCATTGGGGTTATCCGGTGAAAACGGATCGAGTGCTACCATTGAAGCCCTGCAGACCTTTGGATATGATACCGATCTACAAGACCCTCGTTTTGATTTCTGCTATTATGCAGGTACAGTCTACGATTTGAAAGGTAACGTTGTAAAACTGGATGATGGAACTGTTTTGGTTTACGAGCCGTGGAAAGTAAAGTTAGATATATCCGATGAACCTTACAAAAAGACTGCTGGCGCCCGCATGAAGAAATATGAAATTGATGATAAAGCAATGAAAGATGGTAAGCTGATGGAAAATGATATTGTCTTGTTCCGTTATGCAGATGTGCTATTGATGAAGAGTGAGGCTAAGGTTCGTGACGGACGCGATGGAGATGAAGAACTGAACCAAGTGCGTGCCCGCGTAAGAGCACCGGAACGTGTTGCTACTTTAGAGAATCTTCTTGCTGAACGTCAGTTGGAATTTGCATGGGAAGGTTGGAGACGCCAGGACCTAATTCGTTTCGGACAATTTACCCGTGCTTACAGCAGTCGTCCGCAACTGCCTGACGAGGAAAACGGATATACTACCGTCTTCCCTATTCCAGAGAAAATCAGACAGATGAATCCGGGATGGGAGCAGCATCCGGGCTATTAAAGGAATGGATTGCAAAGTCGCTTCATTCTTTTGTGTTAATCACTTTATTTCCTATCTTTGCGGCTAAATAAAAAGAAACATGAAGTTTTCCGAACTACAACTGAATGACCAGGTGCTTGATGCACTGGAAGCCATGCGCTTCGACGAGTGCACACCTATACAAGAGAAATCCATCCCCGTTATACTTGAAGGCAGAGATTTGATAGCCGTAGCACAGACCGGAACTGGTAAGACAGCCGCTTATCTGCTGCCTGTATTGAATAAACTATCGGAAGGTAACCACCCGGAAGATGCCATCAACTGTATTGTTATGTCGCCTACGCGTGAGTTGGCGCAGCAGATAGACCAGCAGATGGAAGGTTTTTCTTATTTTATGCCTGTCAGTAGTGTAGCTGTTTACGGTGGTAACGACGGAGTACTTTTTGAACAACAGAAAAAAGGGTTGATGTTGGGAGCTGATGTTGTAATTGCTACTCCGGGACGTTTGATTGCTCATCTTAGTTTGGGTTATGTTGATCTTTCGCGTGTCTCCTACTTCATTCTTGATGAAGCCGACCGTATGCTCGATATGGGATTCTATGACGACATTATGCAGATAGTGAAGTACTTGCCCAAGGAACGGCAAACAATCATGTTTTCTGCCACCATGCCTGCCAAGATTCAACAACTTGCTAATACCATCCTCAACAACCCTGCCGAAGTTAAGCTTGCTGTTTCCCGTCCTGCTGAAAAGATCGTGCAGGCAGCGTATGTTTGTTACGAGAATCAGAAATTGGGCATCATTCGCAGCCTTTTTGCGGAGCAGACACCGGAACGCGTAATTATATTCGCTTCATCCAAGTTGAAGGTAAAAGAGGTGACGAAAGCTCTTAAAATGATGAAGTTGAATGTGGGTGAAATGCATTCAGATCTGGAACAGGCTCAACGTGAGGAGGTGATGCATGAATTTAAAGCCGGGCGTGTAAATATCCTTGTTGCCACTGACATTGTGGCACGTGGTATTGATATTGATGATATCCGTCTTGTGATCAACTACGATGTTCCCCATGATAGCGAAGATTACGTTCACCGTATTGGCCGTACAGCACGTGCTAATAATGATGGCGTTGCTTTGACTTTCATCAACGAAAAGGAGCAAAGTAATTTCAAGCAGATAGAAAATTTCCTGGAGAAAGAGATTTATAAAATAGCTGTACCCGAGGAGTTGGGCGAAGCGCCTGAATACAAGCCACGCAGTTATGATGGTAGAGGCAAGAAAAACTTTCGTTCGTCCAAGGGAGGCAGAAATGCGAATAAAGGTGGTAGAAAGAAATAATGGTGAAGTTTTACTACTCCACCATTTTTATATGTAGCTCTTTATCAGCATCAATAGTCAGGTCCACAAGGTGGTAAACGGAGCTTTCCGGAATACGGAGCGTTGCTTCATAGTGATAGCCTTTTCCATTCACTCCCATGAAATCCATATCAGTAAGGATCATCTGGCTGAGTACCTCTTCCGGGAAGACAGTATGGAACATTTTCTTGGTTATATCTTGACCGTACAGTAAATTCTTCCCTTCATAGACACAGATATGTATCACATTGTCGTAGTATACATTGTCGATACCAATTCCTTCATCTGAATAAGTAGTCCTGATAACCTTCATCTTGGAGGGATTAATATAGACGTATCCCCGATAACGTGTCCCTTTATACATTACCACACTATCCTTTTGCACCACTTCGGAGATAGTGGGAATGGCTTCCGCTTCCTGACTGGAGAATGACAGTGTATCTTCCGGGTTTTCTGACTTATGCAGTTTCACGATTTCATCAGAAAGCGAATGGAACCAGAAACTGTATTCTGTCTGCCGGTCTATTTTATAAGCTATAGGGGTATTACCTCGTACATATATTGTGTCGCGAAGTACCTTGAAATAAACTGGAATATTTTGAGGGTCGACATAATAAATCGTATCACCGCTAATACGCATTAACGGCATATCCGTCTCGTCATCTATCCAGATACCTTGCAACATTTCTTTTGCGGTCAGATCTTCCTTGCTGGAAGTCTCTCCACTTTTGACGTTATTGCAAGATGTCAGCATAATAACGAGCACTATAGAAATAGTACTCCACTTCATCATAACTCCCTCCGTTTTAATATTCTTAATGTCCGATGCAATAATAAATAAACCCTTGCTCTTCCATTTCTTTTTTATCATAGATGTTGCGTCCGTCCAGTACTACAGCTCGTTCCATGGTCTTCTTGATAACTGCCCAAGACGGTAACCGGAACTCCTTCCATTCAGTAACCAGCATCAAAGCATCAGCATCAAGTACGGCATCATACATGTCTCTTGCATAGTAAATGCTCTCTCCTATCCGGCGGCGGCATTCGTCCATTGCAGCGGAGTCATAGGCGCGTACTTTACATCCGGCTTTCAGCAATTTATCTATCAGAACCAGTGAAGGGGCCTCACGCATATCATCAGTTTCCGGTTTAAAAGCCAGCCCCCACAAAGCAATTGTTTTACCTTTCAGGTCATTGTTGAAATGCTTGCAAAGCTTATCAAAAAGGATACTTTTTTGCAGTTCGTTTACTTCTTCTACTGCATGCAACACACGCATTTGGTAGCCATTTTGTTCAGCGGTCTTAATGAGTGCTTTCACATCTTTTGGGAAGCAAGAACCTCCATAACCAATACCGGGATAGAGAAACTTACGACCAATGCGGGTATCCGAACCAATACCGCTACGCACCATGTTCACATCCGCACCTACCAGTTCGCAAAGATTAGCTATGTCATTCATAAAACTGATGCGGGTGGCGAGCATTGAATTAGCTGCATATTTAGTCATCTCGGCAGATGGAATATCCATAAATATAACACGGAAATTATTCAGCAAAAACGGCTTATAGAGTTTGCTCATCAGCTTCTTTGCCCGTTCGGACTCTACTCCTACTACTACGCGGTCGGGACTCATAAAGTCATTAATGGCGTTACCTTCTTTTAGAAATTCCGGATTAGAAGCTACATCGAATTGAATGTTAATGCTTCGTTTATCCAATTCTTCCTGAATAGCAGCGCGTACTTTTTTAGCTGTACCAACGGGAACTGTACTTTTGGTAACTACCAATATGTATTTCTGCATATTCCGGCCAATAGTACGGGCGACTTCAAGTACATAACTAAGGTCAGCGCTTCCATCTTCATCAGGAGGAGTACCAACGGCACTGAAAATGACGTCCACTTCATTCAGGCAACTTTCCAGCGAAGTGGTGAAGTGTAGGCGTCCGGCTTTCATATTCCGGTTTACCATTTCTTCCAGACCACTCTCATAAATAGGAATGATCCCTTTCTTCAGTGCTTCGATTTTCTCACTGTTCGTATCTATGCAAATAACGTTGACACCAATTTCTGCAAAACAGGTTCCAGTCACCAGACCGACATATCCTGTACCGACAATAGCTATCTTCATACTCTTTATTCAAAATATACTGCATCCTTAAAAAGAGGAGCAGCTTTATCTTTAGGAGATAATAGTAAATGTTCTTCGGCAACCGGCCAGTCAATGCCTATTGCTTCATCATTGTAGCGGATGGATGCTTCTGCCTGTGGAGCGTACACATTATCCACTTTATACGTAAAAATAGCTTCGTCGCTTAATACCAGAAAACCGTGTGCAAAACCACGGGGAATGAAGAACTGGCGTTGGTTCTCTTCACTGAGTTCCACGCTGACGTATTTGCCGAACGTTGGGGATGTCCGTCGCAGGTCTACTGCCACATCCAGAACTTTTCCTTTAATGACACGTACCAGTTTCGACTGGCAGTATTCTCCTTTTTGATAGTGTAGTCCGCGTAACACGCCGAAAGAGGATTTCGATTCATTGTCCTGAACGAAATGTACATCACCTATGTGCGCTTTAAAATCTTCCTCTTTAAAGGCTTCCATAAAATACCCACGCTCGTCGCGAAACACTTTTGGCTCAATCAACCATACGCCATCAATTTCTGTCTGTATGTAATTCATTTCTTTAGAATATTTTTCGTACTTTCAACTGGCAACCTAAATTGTCGCCATATATCTCTCCGGTATCAAAAGCGATAGAAGCATTGAACTTCCATCCCTTCCATTTACGGGGAGTATAGATAATTGATGCAAAAGTAGAAAAATTTTCTAATATATCGGGTATAGGTTTGAAAGGAGTTCCCCAAGTTTTGTTATATGACAGTTTTGCGAGGTATGTCCATTCACTGCTGATGTCTCCGCTCCAACCTAAATGCATGGCTCGTATACGGTTGTATTTGAAGGACATATCGCCATCTTTGTTGTAAATGGGAGAAGCTATCAATGGATTGGCCATGCTCATCCCCCAATGCACCCAACCGGGATACCAATCATTATTATAGTAGTCATCGGCTCCCCCTGTCTTCTTTACCTCACTGAAGTCTAACCCATGCATCGGGCCACTTTGATTGGTAGTTTGATAATACTCCAGAACGAAACCGTTGATAGCTTGCTTGTGATTGGATTTATACTCGACTCCCCACAATCCGTCAAATCCATTGAGCTTACCCATTCCGCTGAAATCGTCGTAATAGTTTTCCATATAGGCACTAATTGAGAAATCATTGTGACGATAGGTCATCCGGATATGTTCACTGCCCATAAAATTACCTTGATAAGCTATCTGTTCACCCTCCGGGCTGCTGTCATCTCCATGAGTCGGGATAAATACTTTAAAATAATCTTTCCAACTATTGCCCAAATCTCCTGCATCTGTTCCGGCACTTTTGTAACCGCCAAATTGTACATCCAGGCTCATACCTAAATCCAGTTGCCATTTACCTTGTGGTACACCGATGCGGAGAAATCCACTCTTGTGATGGTATTTGATACTCTTGGTATACCAGAAATCTTCTCCAACTTTTTCTTCCTGATATTTATTGTCAGTAAACCATCCGTATGATATTTCTGCTTTCAAGGCAAGGCGCGGCAGTATCTGTACATATTCAGGAAGGCCTATCCATACTTGCGGAATTGGTCTTGCATTTCCTGACCAGAGCAATCCTCCGCTACTTAATTCTTGGTTTAACAAAGGGGAATTAATCTCTTTACTACCAATAAGTAATCCTATCCATTTGTATCGAATATCTGCATATGCCTGTTGCAAAACAAAGGTAGATGTAAACCCTGTAGCCATTGCCATATCCAGTCCACCTTCCAACCTCCATTGGCGGATTGTATCTGTATAGAAAGCACCACCTCTCAAGTAAGTATTATTGTCGATAGAGGAAAGTCCATGCTGATTACTTACTTGCCATAAAGGAGTATTATCGCCTGTGTGGACAGATGCTCCATATTCAACGAAAGATGAAACATTCTGTTGTTTCAGGCCATTTTGTGCTGTCACCACGGAGGATGCAGAGAAACAAAACAGGATTGTGAGTATGTGGCAGACTTTACGCATAGGCTTATCGGAATATGATTTTCACTGTGCTCAGCATTATTCTTAGGTCTAATAAGAATGACCAATGCTCAATATACCATATATCATATTCCACTCTTTTCTTCATCTTGTCTAATTTTTCCGTTTCACCGCGCAAGTTGTGTATCTGTGCCCAGCCCGTTATTCCCGGTTTCACCATAAGCCTTTTGTTGTATTCAGGAATAATATTGCAATATTGCTCAGTATGTATCAGCATATGAGGACGTGGACCAACTACGGACATGTCTCCTTTAAGAACATTCCAGAATTGAGGTAATTCATCAAGACTGGTGATACGTAAGAAACGGCCAAGAGGAGTGATACGCGGATCTTCATGAGATGCCTGCTGTATATCAGCTTCACCATTTGGCAACATAGAACGGAATTTATAACAGGTAAATACTTTCCCATGTTGTCCATTCCTTTTTTGAGAAAATATTATTTTACCGGGCATCATTATTTTGATGCAACACCCAATAATGATATAAGCTAGTGGATATATCAGAATCAAAACTATCGATGCAAATATAATATCGAGAGTTCTTTTTATAAATTGGTTACCTTTCCGTTGCAGCGGGAAATTATATAATGGAGACTGTATATTCATTCTTAAAATATAGCGTACTTTGAATTATAGAACGGTAAACTTTTGCCTATATTGTTTTAAACAATTAAAGAATCATAGATTTCTTTAGTCTGTTGAGCAATGTGATGCCAACTATAAAATGATAGATCATAAGTAATCCGTTTGCTCTGAGATATTTCTATCTTTTCCTTTAGAGTGTGAAGCAAATTACTAAAATCGCCATTTCTGAAATAACATTCATCAGGCAGTCCTATTTCTTTGTTGGCAGGAATATCACTTGCCAGTACCGGGCAACCATAGCTCATCGCTTCAAGTAGTGCAATAGGTAGACCTTCGTGGGTAGATGGCAATACAAATACTTTTGCATATGTATATAATTGTGCTAGTTTATCTCCTTTTATAAAACCTGTCAGGCAAATATTTTTCTCTTTCCGGCATACTTCTTTTAACTTTTGGGCATATTCATCTTGAAAGTCGGCATCTCCGGCTATTACTAATTTCATAGAAGGTGAAGAAAGTTGCGTGAAAGCTTCGACCAGTTGGTCTAAGTTTTTTTCTTTCACAAAACGTCCTACAGCCAAGACATATCCATATTCTGTCAAATCTAAACTTTCAAGATATTCTGTACCAATTACACGCGCTGGTACATTTACTCCATTGTGTATCAGCGTGACGTTTCTTTTTGCTGAATACTGATGATATATTATTTGCCGTATATGTTCTGATATTACAATTATATTATTGGCATAATAGACTCCTGCTCTTTCTCCCATACGTAGTATCCACTTGGCAAAACGCCCCCATTTATCACGGTCATAATCGGGACCATGATGTGTTATCACGACTTTCATACCCAACAAACGCGCGATAGGAGTCATCAGAGCCGGTCCCACAGCATGAATATGAACGATGTCAGCTTTCACTTTGCGAGCATAAATCACAGCTTTAAAAGTATGAACAAAAGCTTCCAGGTGTTTGCTGCGGGGGGTACTGATATCTTTAATAGCAACTTGTTTATAGATTTGTATAGAACGATCCACAGCATAATTGGGACGACGAACGACGATGATCTCGTGTTGTTCATCCGCAATCAAGGGATAGAGTTCCTGACAATGTGTTTCTACCCCACCCTGTATGCCGGGAATACCTCTGGTACCTGTGACAACAATTCTCATTTTTCTTTATTCTCCAAGTTTATGGGATGTCCCAATAACGATTGTATTTTTTGATTTATTACCCATTTCATGGGAATTGCCATGTATTTCTTCATGACAGGGGCAGCAGTACCTACCATCCAGCAATTTTTTGGGCAATTACGCACACAACTTCTGATGTGTCCAGCCTGTTCACTTCTCCATAGTTCTTCAAAGGAAGTCATAGTTCGGATATTTCCCATACTTTCTTTCCAGTATTTGCTTTCCAGTCCGTTACAGGGATAAACATCACCGTATGGATCTACAAAGAAGTTAACCAATCCAGCTTCGCAAGGGAGTAATCGTGGTTGCCCTTTTACATAATTGATTAACCCCCAGTTAAAATATGCACGAAACCAAGATTTGGGATGCTTTTCTTTCAGTTGCCATTCTATCAGTTTACTGAAATTTCCACAAACTTCTGTTTGGTTAGTAATTGTGTTATCTGTTTTATGAAAATAATATGAATTATGTAAGGCGGCAGTTGCGAACTCCATTCCCAATGAACGTGACAATCTATATAGAGAAAGCATATCGGCGGAATTAGAATTAGATACCGTAATGCCGAAACCTATATCTTTCACTCCCATTTCTTTAAGACGTAATAAGGTGCGGAGCCCTTTATCAAAACCTCCTTTCCTCCCCCGGAGCTCATCATTTTTTTGAGATAGCCCTTCGATACTAATACGTATTCCTATTTTAGGAAATTTTTCGGCCAAACGAATGATTCGTTCTTCAAACCATCCCGAAGTAGATATAACAACACGGGGAGATTTGCGGAATGCAACTTCTATAATCTCTTCAAGATCCTCCCGGACAAATGGTTCTCCTCCTGTTATATTAATAAACTTAACTTTAGGAAGCCTTTCCATTTCCATAGGAGTTATCTCCTGGTGCTGATCTGTAGGATTCTGCCATATATTACACATCTGGCACTGCATCGGGCAGCGGTATGTAACGATGATACACATATCAGTAGGCAAACTTATAGCAGATTTCATGTATATATACTATTTATTAATTTATAAAAACATTATTTCTTATTCTACAATCTTAAGCCACTTTTGATAATATTGCTCACTAGAAAAACGTCGTAATGAAGTGGCAGATAATTCATCTCGATTATTAGAGACAACCGTATCAAACATTTTAGTGATAAGTATCGGCAATTCTTCATCTTGTGCAAAAAGAAGGTTACAGTTATCTGATTCTAATAATTCAGGTATTCCTCCAATATCTCTACCTAATACAGGAGTACCACAGCATAGAGATTCAATTACACTGAGGGGATTATTTTCATACCAAATTGATGGAATAACAGTAAAGCACACTTTTCTTAGAAGATTTATAGTATCTTCCATTGTTAAGTGTCCAAGGAATACAATATTATTTGCAGTATATTTCTTCTTCAATTCTGTCTCTAATGGACCGGTACCTGCAATATATAGTCTATAAGGTAGTCGGGATGCAGCTTTTAAAAGCGAATCAATTCCTTTTTCTCTTGAAAGCCGTCCTATATATGCATAAGCCTTCTCTTGTGCAGGACAAGTTGTAGTTTTTATATATTCTGCTTGTTCTTCCCCTATAAAGTTACTAATAACTTGCAATTTATCTGCCGGATAACCGCCTTGCTGCATTTTCTTTGCCATAAAGTGGCTGGGACAAATAAATGTATCTGTCCATGCAGAAAGTTTATCCTTATTCCAATTTACGGCTTCTCCCCATGCTAATACACTTGCTAAAAGATTATTCTTCATACATTTACGAAGCACTACATTCTTCTTATTAGTGAGGCACACCTCACATACTTTTCCATTGCAAAGACAATTATAGGTTGGACATATCAATTTGTAATCATGAAGTGTCCAGATCACTTTAATGCCCTGTTTCTGTGCAAGTTTGGCGATCAGAGGTGAAAGATAAGAATGAATATTATTTAAATGTACTATATCTGGATGAAAATCTTTCAATAATTTTTGGAACCCATTTTCTACTCCTGTTCCCCATAAGATACGTCTGGTAGCTTCAAATTTACCAGATAGCTTAGTAGAAGAAAAATTAATTTCTTTTGCATAAAAAGATCTATTCTCATTTTCTATGTTTTTTGAATGATCCATAGCATAGAAACGAACGGTATGTCCCATTTTGTGCAACATCTGGCCAAGGCTCAGGGTATGAATGCAATCTCCGCCCCGAGGATAAAGGAATTTATTGACAAGTAGAATCTTCATTGCTTATATATTTATTTAGACCACATTTTTAGTGGTTTTATAAAGGTACTATATGATAGTCTTGATTTTATCTTAATGCAATAGTAAAAACAACCATATAGATTAATGCATACAGATCTTGAGGCAAATTTATGGGCTAATTTATATATTATAAGCTGCTTCTCATTTTCAATACCTAAATCATTGAATAGCTTTAGCAAAGATTGAAAATATGAATGCCTTCTTTTTATAAATTTAAACACCTTAAATATTTTTTTCTCTCTTTTGGGCCTAAGAAGTGTCATAGAGTGATCGTGTCTTCGCCAAAAAACTAAAGGGTAAGGAATGTAGATTATACTATTGCGATATGACGCTGAAATAGCTAACCACCAATCGTAGTAAACATCAAAGTTCCATTCATGAATTTCATTAATAAATTCCTTCTTTACCAACATTCGGTGTCCTGATACTACATTATTAAACATGATATCTTCAATACTATTTTCTGGTATATATGAATCAAATTCAACACTTTGCTCTTTATTATAAGGAGTGAGCATTCCAGAGAAAGGTATAGCATCACTATAGGCAAGTACATGAGTTCCTATTTCTCTTATCATTATTTCTATTTTCTCAGGAAACCATATGTCATCTTGATCTGATATAGCGATATAGTTGCCAGATGCAGTATCCATTAATCGCTTAAAATTATAATTGACTCCATGCTTGCCATTCGATGATATGATTTTAATATTCTCATATTTACATGCATAATCATTTAAAATACTCATTGTATTATCCGCACTTCCGTCATCTCCTATTAGTATTTCATAAATAGGGTAAGTTTGAGCAAGGATAGAATCTATTTGCTCTTTTATATATTTTTCGCCATTATAGGATGCAAGTATGACTGATACGGTTTTCATTATGAAGTAAGATATTATAAAGTTTACTGGTATATAGCTCTTTTGAACACTCTGATCTTAGTTTGTTATACAACGCTTTTCCTTTCGCTCTAGCAATGTCAGGGTGTTGCAAATGATACTCTATCTCTTTTCTAAATTGGTCAATATTGTTTTCACAAAGTACTCCTGTTTTGTTATCAATATATTCCTTGGTTACTGGAGTGGATGTTGTTATGACTGTTTTCTGTTGCGATGCAGCCTGGAATATAACAATAAGTCCTGCAGGTGCATCAGTATTAAGTGGAAGCATTACAATGGATGATTCCTGTAACAACTTATTAAACTCAACCAATGATACATTCTCAAAAATATGTATATTATCGGATATTTTAATTTTTGAATAATATTTTTGAATAAAAGTGGGCATAACCAAAGTAAATTGTACATTCGGCATACTTTGACCAATTTTTATAGCTAACTCCCAATCTCTACCATTATTTCCTCCACAAAATACTTTGTTCCCATAGTTTTTATATTCTGTTTCTTCCTTTTTGTCAAAAGGATAGACGTCATGCAAAAGCATATATGAACTTTTAATTCTTAGCTGGCTATTTAATGCCTCACCATATTCTAGAGATGTTACTGTGGCTTCTACATTATTTGCTTGTAATGCCGATTTATATAAGTATGATACAATTTTATTTTTGAAAGTCGGTTTGTTTTTCAATAAGAGATTCAGAATTATAATTCTTCTTTTTGTCCAAAGTAATTTACATACTCCCCAAAAGATAATACCCTGAAAATCATACCAAAATATTAATGTATCGCCAGAAGAAGATTTTAGAATAGCATTCAATACTCCTTTTAGCCATGCAATCCATTTATATTTGCTATCTGGAGAATATATTTCTTCTATGTCGACTCCCTTTTTTCTCAGTGCTTCGACTATATATCCATTATTATCATGGAAGTTATCAAAAACAATATAGTTCATATATTCTCAAATTATAAATGATGTATTTTCTTCTCTATCCGTTTCTGTAAATAGAGCCATATTATCAATGTGGTAAGCATTTCGATGAATATGTATACAAAAGCATATCCGTTTTCTTGCCAATAATAAATGGAGACGGCATACATTGTACAAGATATGATATTTACAAATACCATAATACTAATATATTGCCGAATATATCCCTGCGTGAAAAATACTTTCATATAGGCTAAACTCATAGCTGTAAAAGGCATACTGAATGTTAGTAAACCGATAAGATGAGATAATTTATTTCCTGCTTCGATAGGCATTTTCCCTAATCCAAAAAGGGTTTCGGCAATGAAATCACGTAATAAGAATATTACTAGTGATGTAAACAAAGTGAGTAAGAATAAGCGAATTGCTATCTGAGAAGCAGATTGGTAAATTTCATTTTCTTTCCTATCGCTTTTCAAATTATTGAGCTTTATTTGTAGTACAGCTGTAAATTGTTGTATCCATGCTAAAGGAGCCTGGATGAATTTTTGTGCATAATTGATTATGGTTATGACTCCTGGTTGATAATAGGATAACAAATACATAGGAAAAGTAGAAGAAAAAATGACCACTCCCTGATTAATAGCTAGTCCGGTTATGGATTTCCATTGGGAGGAAATAACAGAAAAATCAACTAAAAAGAACTTCCACTGTAACTTCCTCCTCATAAGAATAATTAGTATTATTGTATTAATCACACTGGCTATACAGCTTCCATATATCATAGATACGACACCTACTGTATTATTAAATAATAGTAAAGCAAAGATAATTCCTCCATTCAGTAACAAATTGCAAACTAAAGGTAAAGAAAAGAATTTGAATGAAACTAATATTTCTGTCAGATACAGATTGGTGGCCATAAGTATCATCAATATAAGAGATGCATAATAAATAGATATGTATTTTTTTATCTCATCCGTTGGGAAATTGGTTATTAATTCCGGTACTTTATCTCCTCCAAGACTTACAAGAAATATGAGTAAGAAAATAATAAAAATAAAGCTATACATAAAAGCATTCAGATATTTCATTTCAGCTTTTGTAGAAATAGAATGTCGTAATAGCATAGATTGTGGTATGAGGATTGAAGTTGTAATTGTCTGTATCATTCCTCCTATCATTATTACCAGATTAAATAAATAGAAATATAAGTCAGTTCCGGTATTGGCACCAAAATAATAAGCAATCAGTAAATGTTGCATGAATGCCACCCCTTTAGCCAGCACACTAAAGAAAGATGAATGAATGGCACCTTTTTTATATGTTTCGCTGTTCAACTTCATCTTTTCTTATTATCATGAGGGCTAATATTATCAAAATAAATAATCCGCGATTATGTGTAAAAGTGGAGTCTGCTATACCCTCAATAAGAAAGAATATGAAGATCATCCAGATACAGGTACTCTTTTGTATGTTTTGGGAAGTTGATTTCCGGATAATTGTATACCAGAAAAAAAAGTATAATATAGCTCCAATTATTCCAAACTGGGCTAATTCCGGATAAAATGCATCGCAAATAAAAATAGGCATATTCTTTGATAATCCCCATATATGGTTAAGTCCATACATTTCGTAAATAGGAGAATAATATTCAGCTGATGCAAAAGTACCAAAGCTTCCTAGTCCACATCCAAATGGAAAATAGTCATAAAAAATTTGTCCAGATGTAAATAACATGGCAGGCCGACTCCACATTTCGCGGGAATTCATCATTCCATCGACATAATAAATTATTATTTTCTCTTTGGCAAACCAAATGGCGAGTAGGCATATAAGGATACCTGTTGCAATACTTTTCCAGTTTAAACGTATCTGGCCGCCTAATTTAGTAAATACTATAAGGCTGGTAGCCACTACCCAAAAACCGTAAAATTTAGCTCGGGTAGAGAAAAAGCCTATGGTTAGCAGAAATAGGAATATAAGGACATCACTCCATTTATAAGTGCTGCAATAAAGAAATAAAAAAGCGGTAGCAATAGCCGCAGTTGCAAAACGGGAAGGATGTCCAAACACGGAATCAATTTGAGCTGATAACCCAACAATGATCAATAATCCTCCTACTATTAAACAAAGAATGCTGATAAAGTATTTTTGAGAAGATGAAAGCTGTGGAGCAATTAGATAGGCACAATAAAATCCGAGAAAAGGTTTTATCTGAATGAGTAAATCAGTAAGAATGGCTTTCGGAATATTACTCTGTATTATAAATGAATAAATGGTATAAAAAAGGAAGATGAAAACAATAATCGTAACAGGAATCAACTCTTTCCATGCTTTTCTTTCCCAAACCACAATGCCTGCAAATAAACATAGGAAAAGTGCCATTAATTCATCAGTATATTTAAATTCTATGAAATCATATAAGATGACACCAAAGATGTAGCCTGCCACAAGAAAGGCAAAGAATAAATTGTTTTTTGAGCAGACTAGCTGTGAAAGCATGAGATTATCTTTTTGTAAAAACGAATACTTTCAAATAAATACTAATTAAGGAAAGGATACAAGCTATTATAAAAGCTATTGCCAATACAATCAATTTCTTGGGAAAAACGGGTTTTGCCGAACAATAAGCAGCATCCACTATTCTTCCAGCCTGTTCATCTGGAGAGTTTATCAAACTCTTTTCTTGTAATTTTTGCATAAGGAACAGGTAAATCGTCTCCTTGATTTTCTGTTGGCGTTTCATCTCAATATATTCTCGTTCCTGTGTGGGTAGTTCACTCAGTTGACTGTTGAATATATGATTTTTCTTGTTGAATTCATTTAGGCTGGCTTTGATGCTATTTCGAGTTGCAGCGATTGTTTCCAACAACATTTTACGTTGTTCTGCCAATTGTTTATCGGCAAGTAACAAGGCTGGATTCCCTTTTTCAGAAGCAAGTAGTAGACGTTCACGGTCAAGTACTAATTGATTATACAAAGCGATAGATTTCTCTCCTATTCCCTCAAAGGCAGGAATAGAAGCATATTCATTTTCTGGATTTTGCATATATTCCACTACATAATCCATCATTTTTATACGTGCTTCAGTTTCTAAAATCACACTCTCTAATTCTTGTTTTCCTGTCATGGCAACTTTGGCATACAGTGTGGGTTCTGGAATGTTATTCAGTTTCTTGTAAGTTTCAATTTTATGTTCCAGATAGGCAAGTTCCGTAGTGATCGTATCCAAGCGACTTCTTACAAATTGGGCGTTAAGTTCTGCTTCTTGTACTTTTACATTTCTTGAGTATTGATTGAAAACAGACATTAATTCATTCAGAAAATCACGTCCACGCTGTTTGTTTTCGTTGTCAAAACTCAATAATATGATATCAGAAATTGTTTCTTCTGCCCCAGCTGTCATGTTTTTATATAGATCTTCATAAACTTTTTGCAACGGAGTGATCTTTATATTGAATGTTTGTTTGCCAAAAGTTGAAATCTCACTATTGGGAACAAGCATTATTGTACCAACCGGAAGCTGTAAGCGACAAGGTAAAGATTGATCTTGCACTTTCATGGTTTCAAATAGCTCTGATTGAATTTTTGCTGACTGCATCATTCCATTTGATAATGTCATTTTTATCTTTACCGGTTCACTGATAGTATCTAAAAACTGTTCAGGAAAAAGAACGGTAAAGGGAACATCTTTTCCATAGAGTAATACTTTCTTCAAACCACGTTGTTGCCGTATCTCCATTTGGTAATTAGTTTGAAGAATGGCTTTGGTCATGTTAGTACGTGATGTTAGTACAATAATCTCATCTTCTATACTAATACCTGAAGTACTACCCCCAAGTAATGCACTAATACCACTGGTTTTTAACATTTTCAACTCAGACATCATACCATGGTTGTTGCCAATTAGTCGCATCCGAGCAGTAAATTCATATTCTTTAGGTGTGACTATCAGAAAGCATATGGCACTAATCAGACAGATAATTCCAATGGGTATGTAGATCTTCCAATAGCAAAGAAACTGTTTTAATAGCTTTCCAATATGTATATTTTCGTCATTCATAAACAAAAGAGGTTATTTTACTAACAATGCGATACCTAGTGATGCTAATATAGATAAAGCGCTAATTATAGTTGAAGCCAACGATACGTTGAACTGCCCATTTTGACTATATTTTGCATTTCCTTTTCGTGCTTTGTTTGGTTCTACATAGAGAACATCATTTTGTTGCAAATAGTAATAAGGAGATGTTAGCATTTCTGCAGAAGTAAGGTCAAAACGATGATATTCTTTTAGTCCATTATTATCGCGAATTAGTAGCACATTGGTGCGATTTCCATAAATTGTCAAGTCACCTGCCATGCCAAGAGCATCAAGTACAGATAAGCGTTCATTAGGTACATTTACGGTTCCTGGTTTGTTTACTTCTCCTAATACAGAGACTTTAAAGTTCCGTATTTGTATTGTAACAATTGGAGATTTTACATAGGCAGAAATCTTTTTAGTCATCATATCGGTAAGTTCGCTACGTGTCATTCCACCAACTTGAAGTTTACCTAATACTGGAAAGTCAATTTCTCCATGTGAATTGACCAGATATGTATGAAGTACAGGTGTGGAGGTCACATTTGTTTCTCCAGGTGCCAGATAGCTGGTAAGTGGTATGTTGAATGTGGCGACTGCATTAGGGTCCATACCTGATACAGTTATGGATAATTGGTCATCGGGAGCTATACGCGGAGTATAATTCACAGCTTTTCCTGTAGTAACTGCCGATTGGTTATCCAAATCCTGAAAATAGGTGATGTTATTAGTCGTCGTTTTGCACGACGTCAATAATATAATAGTAAAAGCAAATATCAGCGTTTTAATCTTCATCGTATACTTTTATATTTTATAGATTGATCGGTTGCAAAAATAGCTTTCTTATGCCAATAAACGTTAGTTTTATGAGTTTATTGTTGAATTGTCTATTATTTGTGCATTAATGCTCCAAGGTAGAATATAGTATTTTCGTGTAGGTATTAACGAATTGGCTGACTTTTATTCAAAGAAGCATTGTGTTATTCCGTATTGTTGATAAGTTGTTGAAAGAAAAATGCCCTGAAACTGGCTTATATCCAAGATTTGCGTTACTTTTGCATCATGATTGAATTGGCACAACATATAGAAGCTTTGTTATTGGAAAATGACTGCGTCATTGTTCCGGGTTTAGGAGGATTTGTTGCTCATTATGCTCCGGCTACGAGAGTGAAAGAAGAGAATATTTTTCTGCCTCCTACCCGTATCATCGGTTTTAATCCACAACTGAAGATGAATGACGGTCTGCTGGTTCAGTCTTATATGTCTGTATATGGAACCAATTTCTCTGATGCTACCAAGATGGTAGAACGTAAAGTGGGTGAATTGATTTCTGTTTTACACGAAGAAGGCAAGGTTGATCTGCCAAATGTTGGCGAAGTACGTTATACTATTCATAACACCTTCGACTTCGCACCTTATGATAATAAGATCACAACCCCCTATTTATACGGGCTGGATGCATTTGAAATGCAGGAATTATCTGCTTTGGAAAAGCCACAGGCAGAAAAGGCTGTTTCTTATTCAATGCCTACTGTTGTTAAGAAAGAAAAGCGTACTTTCGCAATCAAAATTAACCGTGCATACCTGACAAATGCTGCTGCAGTAGTAGCTGCTATAGTGCTTTCTTTCTTCTTTTCTACTCCGATAGAAAATACAGAAGTGATAGAGGAAAATTATGCAAAGTTACTTCCGGATGAATTATTTGAAAAAATAGAAAAACAATCTCTGGCCATTACACCGATTGTTGTAAAGCAGAATACTTCTACACGCAAATCTGCAACAGATAAACAAGCCGGAACTAAGAAAGTTGTAGCTCCTGTTGCTGTCAGAGAAGTTAAGGTTGGCAAAACAACAGCTGTTGCTTCTGAAACAAAAGTGAAGGAAGAAGCCTCCCATTCAGCTACAACGACTGAAGTTCCCAAGCAGAATGTACAGCCTGCCGCTACAGTTAAACCAGTTGTTGCAATTCCTAAAAGACCTTATCATATTATCATTGCCAGCGTTGGAACTGAACAAGATGCAGAAACAATGGCTGTTCAGTTGATTTCTAAAGGTTTTAAGAGTGCAAAAGCGATTGTCGGTGATGGTAAAATGCGTGTTAGCATTGAATCTTGCGGAACGGAAGTAGAAGCCTATCAAGCATTGGCTAGAATTCGCCAGGATGAAACATATAAGAATGCTTGGGTTTTGAAGAAGTAGGAAGCATTAACTTTGCTTTAATTTTTAATTCTTTAATTTGTAATTGTCATGAAGCGTATCCGTTGCCCTAAATGTGAGAACTATCTTTTATTTGATGAAACAAAATATAGCGAAGGCCAATCTTTGGTTTTCGTTTGTGAGCATTGTGGCAAGCAATTTAGTATTCGCCTGGGAAAAACAAAAATGCGTGCTCCTCAAAAAGAAGAACGTCCTGACGAAGAAGAATTCAAGGATGCTTTCGGTAGCATTACGGTGATTGAGAATGTATTCGGATTTAAGCAAGTGTTACCTTTGCAGGAGGGCGATAATGTGATTGGGCGTCGTTGTGTTGGTACTAATATCAATACTCCCATTGAAACCTCGGATATGAGTATGGATCGTCGTCACTGCATTATCAACGTGAAGCGCAATAAGCAAGGCGTGCTTGTTTATACTCTGCAGGATGCTCCCAGTCTGACCGGAACTTTCCTGAATAATGAAATACTGGGAGATAAAGATCGCATTCGCATTGAAGACGGAGCCATTGTTACCATTGGAGCTACGACGTTCATTTTGCGTACGGCGGAATAGTTGGCTCATTCATTCTGCGGCAAAAGCTTTGATGCTAATTGAATAGCAATCAGGCTTCACTTTACTTTACCCCATTGATTTGTGTATTTGCAGTAACTCTGAAAAGGTATCAACCTTGGTTGACGAGCCTGTTAACCAAGATTGATACCTGATAATTCCAAAGGCTGAATAGGATCTTCCTTAAGACAGAATAATACAAATCTCTCATGTAAAACCTATTAATCTCTCATTCACGAGACACTGTGAAAGTAAGCTTTCTATCCTCACGCTTTTATTTTACTCTCACTCACACTTAATATTCTATATGTCAACTATTTATTCTCAAAGTGAGAGTAGTGATGGTAAATTACGATAAACTTCCATTGAAATAAAATAGGGCGAAGCCTCCGCCCCGCCCTATCTCCTTTGTGATACTTGTAGATTAATTAAAGAATTCCCTTTACTGTTTTCAGCATACCTTTTTCCTGAATAGAATCCAGATCAGCTTTCACAGCAGCGGTAAGTCCCGGGATATTATTCAAATCTTCGCCCCAGATAGAAGTTGCAGCAAGTACACCTTCGGTTACTTTCTGAGTATCGCCTGTTGCCCACAGGTCTTTCAGTAATTGCATGATTTCCGGAGCATCGTTCGGGGTGATCTCAGCACCGTCTTCACGAACACCGCCTTTATAATAAGTAATAATAGCGGCCAAACCGAGAACCAGTCCCTTAGGCAATTCACCTTTGCGTTGCAGATAAGTCTTCAAGCCAGGCAGGTCACGAGTTTCATATTTCGGGAAAGAGTTCAGCATAATGCTGGTAACAGCATGGTCAACAAACGGGTTGTTGAAACGCTCCAATACATCTTCCGCAAACTTCTTCAACTCATCTTTCGGCAAGTTCAATGTTTCCATCAACTCATCGAACATTACCTTGTTGATGTACTGACCAATAACCGGATGTTGACAAGCATCACGCACAATGTTTACGCCCGACAAGTAAGCTACCGGAGAAAGAACAGTGTGAGGGCCATTCAGCAACGTTACTTTTCTTTCATGATACGGTGCTTCAGAAGGAACGAACAATACATTCAAACCAGCCTTGTCAGCAGGGAATTCTTTGGCAATCTCCTGCGGGGCTTCGATGACCCAGAGGTGGAAGATTTCAGCCTGTACCACCAAATTATCATCATACTGCAATTTTTCCTTGATTGCTGCAATATCCTTGCGCGGGAATCCCGGAACAATACGGTCAACAAGCGTAGCGTACACACCACATGCTTCTTCAAACCAAGTTTTGAATTCATCACCCAATTGCCATAATTCGATATATTGGTAGATGGTTTCTTTCAGCTTGTGACCGTTCAGGAAGATAAGTTCGCAAGGGAAGATAATCAGACCTTTGCTCTTATCACCGTTGAATGTCTTGAAACGATGATACAGTAGTTGGGTCAGTTTGCCCGGATAAGAAGAAGCCGGAGCGTCAGTCAGTTTGCAGGAGGGATCGAAAGCGATACCGGCTTCCGTTGTGTTGGAGATTACAAAACGCATTTCCGGTTGCTCAGCCAACTTCATGAATTCATTGTTCTGAGTGTAAGGATTCAGTGCACGGCTGATAACGTCGATCATTGTCAGGCTATTGACAGTTTCTCCTTTATCCAATCCTTGCAGGTTTACGTGATAAAGATCATCCTGTGCATTCAGCATGTCTACCATACCTTTGTCAATGGGTTGAACTACTACAACACTGCTATTGAAGTCAGTTTTTTCGTTCATGTTATAAATAATCCAGTCGATAAATGCACGTAAGAAGTTTCCTTCACCGAATTGAATGATACGTTCCGGGCGCTGAGCCTTGGGAGCGGTCTGTTTGTTTAATGCTTTCATGCTTAAAAATCGTTTTTAAAGTGATTGATATTATGATGTTTATTCAAATTCAAAATAGAAATTGATGTTTTCTTTCATCAGGATGTCGATAGGCATATATTTTACACCGGTCACCGGACGTTTGAATACGACATGGTCGCACAGAGCTTTTACGCCACAGTATCCTTGCAGTCCCGGTCGTTGTCCGATGAGATAATTTACTTCGCCGGATTTCAGGTACTCCACGTTCTTGGGCAGAAGGTCATATCCAACTAGTCCTTCCAAATGGTGTCCTGTTTCCTGTAGATATCCTGCCACCTGGTAGACACGTGAGTTAAAAACGGCTCCTAATACTGCCTTGGGATGTGCGGCAAAGAAATCTTCTAATGTCCGGCGGTTGGCTTCATCATCTTCTTTATTCAGTACTACATCATGAACCACCAGATTCTCATGTTCCTGTGCAATAAAATTCATGAAACCGTCCATGCGTCGTTGCATCTGTATTTCTGCCGGACTATTCTTTTTATTATTAAGAAATAGTATCAGTTCCTGTCCTTCCTTATACTTGCGCATCAGGATTTTAGCAGCCATATACCCGCTTGTTTGGGAGTCTTGGCCGATGTAGCAGAGTGCATGGGTGTCTTCTATATTAAAGTCGACAAATGCGTAAGGTATCTTTTTCCCTTCCAGATAAGATGTCAGCGACATTGTCTCTTCACGGAAATTGGGGGCGATCAATACGGCATCCACTATTTCTTTGCGGAGCTTTGCGCAGGCTTTTTCATAAGAAAGCCGGTCGGCATGATGGTAGCACAAAAAGTCCACGCTTACATTAAAAGGACGCAACTCTTGTGCGGCACGGTTGATGCCTTCTGCAACGGAATGCCAATAGTCATGTTCCACATAATAAGGTATAATACACAGAACACGGTAGCGCTTCTTGGCTGCCAGGCCAATGGCAAACATATTAGGATGATAGTCTATCTCATCAAGCACTTTTTGAACCTTCTCCCTGCTGGCAGCAGAAACATCTCCCCGATTGTGCAACACGCGGTCCACAGTTCCGGCAGAAACACCCGCCATGCGGGCAATGTCTTTAATGGTGTAGTTCTTGTTTTCCATATTCTTTGTCTCATTCGTTTTAAGGCACTAAAGGTTCAATGTCTAAAACTTAAATATTATAAATATTTGCGGCAAAGATACGAATTATTTTGTTTCTCCAAGTAAATTTTCTACTTTTGTGTTCGATAACGGTTAATAAAAGCAAAAACCAATATCTTGCCTATTAGCTTTACAATCAATACTATATAGGTATAGAAAAGAGAAAGTAATATTTTTATATACTTAAAACACAGTAGAATGAAAAAATTTATGGATGAAAACTTCCTGTTGCAGACAGAAACCGCACAGAAGTTGTATCATGAACATGCGGCCAAGATGCCGATTATCGATTATCACTGTCACTTAATCCCTAAAATGGTAGCGGACGACTATCAGTTTAAGTCATTGACTGAAATCTGGTTGGGCGGCGACCATTACAAATGGCGTGCTATGCGTACCAATGGTGTAGACGAACGTTTCTGCACAGGCAAGGATACTTCCGACTGGGAAAAATTTGAAAAGTGGGCTGAAACCGTTCCTTATACTTTCCGTAATCCTTTGTATCACTGGACACATCTGGAGTTGAAGACAGCGTTCGGTATCGATAAGATCCTGAGCCCGAAGACTGCCCGTGAGATTTATGACGAGTGTAATGAGAAGCTGGCTCAACCGGAATACTCTGCTCGTGGTATGATGCGCCGTTATCATGTGGAAGCTGTTTGTACTACGGATGATCCTATTGACTCTCTGGAATATCATATTCAAACACGCGAAAGTGGTTTTGAAATCAAAATGTTGCCGACATGGCGTCCTGACAAGGCAATGGCTGTAGAAGTTCCTGCTGATTTCCGTGCATACGTTGAGAAACTGGCTGAAGTAAGCGGTGTTGCTATCTCTAATTTCGATGATATGGTAGCTGCCCTGCGCAAGCGTCATGACTTCTTTGCTGAACAAGGCTGTAAATTGTCTGATCACGGTATTGAAGAATTCTACGCAGAAGACTATACAGATGCTGAAATCAAAGCTATATTTAATAAGGTATATGGTGGAGCAGAACTGACCAAGGAAGAAATCCTGAAATTCAAATCAGCTATGCTGGTTATCTTCGGTGAAATGGACTGGGAAAAAGGCTGGACACAACAATTCCATTATGGCGCTATCCGTAACAATAACAGCAAGATGTTCAAGTTACTCGGTGCTGATACTGGTTTCGATTCTATCGGTGAATTTACTACTGCTAAGGCAATGTCTAAATTCCTCGACCGCTTGAATTCCAAAGGCAAGTTGACGAAGACTATTCTTTATAACCTCAATCCGTGCGCTAATGAAGTTATTGCCACTATGTTGGGTAACTTCCAGGATGGCACGATTCCGGGTAAGATACAGTTTGGTTCCGGCTGGTGGTTCCTTGATCAGAAGGACGGTATGGAGAAACAGATGAATGCTCTTTCCGTACTGGGTCTGCTGAGTCGTTTCGTAGGTATGTTGACGGACTCTCGTTCATTCCTCTCCTATCCGCGTCATGAATATTTCCGCCGTACATTGTGTAATCTTGTTGGCCGTGATATTGAAAATGGTGAAATTCCGGCTTCTGAAATGGACCGCGTGAACCAGATGATTGAAGATATCAGCTACTATAACGCTAAGAATTTCTTCAAGTTCTAAAAGAAGAATTACTTTTTACTCATAGCAAGGAGTGCATCAAAGTTATATTGATGCGCTCCTTTTTTTAATACGCATCCATCGCTTCGCTTCTTTTAAAGATAAAATGCGTCCAAATTGGATATCAATTTCCTTTTTACTATATTTGCATATAAATCCCATAAAACAGAAGATTATGATAATAATTAGCACAAGAGATTTCAGAGCCAATCAATCTAAATTCATGGATATGGCTAACAATGGAGAGGACATTATTTTGAAGTCCCGTAAAAACGGAAGTTTTAAACTTGTTCCGGTAAGTGAAAGTGATATGCTGATAAGCAAAGAATATATTCTTGAGCCAGATGCAGATCTTGATCGGGCTATAACAATGGATGAACTTCTTCAAGGTGTAAAAGCAGACATTCATGAATTGTTCGGGGATAAAAGGAAGCAAGAATAATGAAAGTAATAGCATTACCAGAGGTGAGAGAATACCTCATGGAGCTGATTCAGATTCTCTATAAAAAAGAATATTTCGGATTTGAGGAAAATGCACAAAAGTACGTGGAAGAATTGATTTTCGATATAAAAAACAACCTTCCGCTAAAGCTAAACAAGCCGGCACCTCCCTATTTTGACAGGTATGGAAAGAAGATGTTATACGCTACGTTCCGGAAAAATAAGGCTACACAATGGTATGTATTTTTCAATGTCTATCAGAAAGACGGTGAAATGATTTTTATTATACGCTATATCAGCAATAACCATGTAACAGCGCAATATTTATAAAGCACTCTAATACTATCGCATCACTCCCCTGACTACTACGGCAGAATGACATTGTTTCTTCTTAATTCTGGTTTGTAAAGATGTTGCCTTGAGCATAAACATCCCGGAAAGAAGAGTTACTTTTTACCCATAGCAATGCATCAAAGTTATATTGATGCGCTCCTTTTCTTTTATATATATACAACGCTTCTTTAAAGAATGATGTTACTTACATGCACATGTTAGCACTATCAACACCCGGATGTTAGCATCATCAACATGTACATGTCAATAGCACTAACATATGCATGTAAGTAATACTATTCTTTAATAATAATCGAGCATATCCTTTAACCTTGCATGAGAAATTATATATATGGGAGAGAAAATTTCTCTATGTTATTGGCTTTTATAAATTATTCATTAACTTTGCGACACCTTTAGGAATATTCTGATATACTCCTAAAAGGCTACATATTAAATAGTTAGAAGCGTTTACCATATTATTCTTGTCAAAGGAAATCGCCAATTTCAAAAAGACACGAGAATAATAGGCAACAAAACGCTCATGCTCGCTGTATATCTAAATGTATAGTAGGGCGTGGGCTGTTGCCTCATTATCTGTGTCTTGGGTGTTTGGCGATACCTCTTTGACAGATGATGGCAACAGTTCCCACGCTTTTATTTTATTTATAGGTGTCGTATGGGGACTTTCGGCACCAGATATACACGATGAGAAATACTATATCTGTCTTATGTGCGGCAACTTTTCTGTGCCTGCTCTGTTCTTCCTGTTCATCAAGCAGGCAAGTATCCTATTTGCAAAAGCTGAATGAGGGATTCCGGGACACTCTTATAGAATATGATGCCCGCATCATGCCTAAAGATTTGCTTACCATCTCCGTCAGTTGTTCTGAACCGGAAGCCGCCTTGCCTTTCAATTTAGTGGTACCTGCTTCGCAAACAGGAATCAATTCCACTAATTTAGTTTCACAACCTACCCTGCAAAACTATCTGGTGAACAATCAGGGCGAGATCGTTTTCCCTGTACTCGGCACCTTGAAAGTAGGTGGAATGACCACTCAGGAAACCTCTGAACTGATTGTGGGGAAACTGGAACGCTACTTGAAAGAGCGTCCCATCGTGACTGTCCGGTTGGTAAACTATAAGATTTCCGTAATTGGAGAAGTAAGCCGCCCGGGAGTCTATACCGTAAATAACGAACAGGTGAATGTCTTTGAAGCTGTAGCAATGGCGGGTGATCTGACCATATACGGGAAGCGGGATAATGTACGTATCATCCGCACCGTAGACTGCAAACAAAAACTTATCACCATCAACCTGAATGATGAAAACATCATCTATTCCCCCGACTTTTATCTACGGCAAAACGACATCCTCTACGTGGAGCCGAACAAGGCGAAGAAACAGAGTGCCAACATTGGTTCTTCCACCAATCTTCTGATTTCCATAACCTCTATACTTATATCCCTGGCGGGGTTAATGGTCAATATTTTACGATAAAAAGTATAATTCACTAACTAACACAATCTATATATATGAACACCAATCAAACAGACACTAATCAAATGCAGGAACAAGAAATAGACCTGATTGAACTATTCTACAAACTGTTGGCGCACTGGCGGTGGTTTCTGCTGGCTGCTGTGGTAGCATTTGCCGGAGCATACATTTATGTACATGTAGCTACTCCCATCTATCAGGCGACGGCTTCTGTTGTCATCAAGGATTCGGAAGGAAGCAATAAGGCCATTGATGAGCTATTTCAGAAAGTCGCTCCTTCTTCCCTCAGCTCTGCAAATACGCGGATTGAAGATGAAATGGAGATATTGCGTTCACGCTCTATCCTGCTGCAAGTGATTAATGAGCTGAATCTGCATACGAAGTACAAGGTGAAAGATGGACTTTTCTACAATGAAACCACTACACCTCCCATCATTGCTTCTATGGATAAAGCATCCATGGATACATTGAGCGGGACATTGCTGATACAAGTAGAGAAAGCAGGTGAACGTTATGCCGTGAGCAGCGCCTTGGACGATATTTGTGTAACGGAGACTTTCACAGGTTTCCCCGCTTTTATAGAAACTCCTGCCGGGCGATGCACTTTAAGATTGCTGCCCGGACATCAGTTTTCCGAAGCTATAAAGATAAGTATTTGTCGTCCTATCGATGCTGTGAACGATTATTCCGGTCAGCTGGTGGTCACTACTACCTCAAAGAAAACTTCTATCATCAGTCTGACCTTCAAGGATACGGATAAGAATCGTGCGGAAGCTTTTCTTGCCAAGTTGATTGAAGTCTACAACCGGGATGCAATGGATGATAAGAATAAGGTGACAGGAAATACACTCATCTTTTTGGAAGAACGTTTGGACAGTATCAGCAACGAACTGGGATTTGTAGAAAAGCATCTGGAGCAATACAAACAAAAAGAACGTCTGAGCGATTTGAAAACCAACATGACTCTGGATCTGAATACAAACAATGAGTACGAAAAGAAGTTGCTGGATGTGGAGATGCAACTAAATATGACTAACTATATTTATAACTATTTGTCGGATGATAAACACCGTTTTTCGCTATTACCGGTGAATACGGGGATTGCCGATACGGAACTGGTGCAACTGATTAACGAATATAACAAGGAACTGCTGGAACGTGAACGGCTGATGAACACCATGAAAGCAGATAATCCGACGGTGGTAAATCAGGATATTCGCATTGATGCATTGAGAAGAAATGTAGTAAGTTCTGTGGTCGGTGTGAAAGACGGACTGAGCATAGCACGCACTGATATTCTGCGTAAAACCGATTATTTCAACTCTCGTATCGGAAATATGCCGAAGCAGGAAAGGGAGTTCAATAACATAGACCGTCAACAGCAAATTAAGGCAAACCTATATCTGATGTTGCTTGAACGGCGTGAACAGGCAGCTATTTCTTTGGCAGCCACAATGAACAAAGCAAGAGTGATTGATGCTCCCCTATCCGCTGACAGACCGATAGCTCCGCGAAGTATGATGATCTATGCCGGAAGTCTGTTTCTGGCATGTGCAATGACGGCAGGAGTGATTTTGTTCGGAGGCATTTTCCGCACTAAAATAATGTCGGTAGCAGAAGTAGAGAGTACACAAATTTCTGTAATGGGAATCATTCCGTATACCAAAGAAGGTGGTGGTGTTGAAGAAGGACAAAACGGCATCATGGAAGAATCTTTTCGCCGCATGAGAAGCAATCTGCGTTTTCTTACTGAAGACGGTGACAAAAAATGTATCCTGATGACCTCCACCATTAGCGGAGAAGGAAAGAGTTTCATCAGCATCAACCTGGCTCTGACCTTTGCTTTTCTAGGATGCCGGGTACTGGTAGTAGGTCTGGATATCCGTCGTCCCAGACTGGCGGAGTATTTCAGAATAAAGAGTCATGTAGGTATGACCAGTTACCTTTCGGACAATGAGATAAAACCGGAAGATATAATCTTCCCGTCAGGAGTACATGAGCAATTATTCGTCGCACCTGCCGGACCTATCCCTCCTAATCCGGCAGAACTGTTGGAAAGAGCCCGATTGAAAGAGGCATTTGCGTATTTCCGTGAACAGTTTGATTATATCATTGTGGACTCGGCTCCGGTGGGGTTGATTAGTGATACATTGAGCTTGAGTAAAGTGACTGATTTCACACTCTATGTGTGCCGCATGAATTATACGCACAAGAATGTGTTGTCTGAAATTGTCGAGATACAACGATCAGGGCAACTAAACCAAATATCTTTAGTAGTGAATGGTGGTAATCTGGCGGAAAAGAAATATGGTTACGGATATGGCTACGGATATAGTTATGGCTACAGAGATACTCATAAAAAGCATAAGTAATATACACTCATTTTTTCATCTCACTTTTTTTTCTTCTCAATGAAGATACTGCTCCGGACTTTCATAAGTTAGGTAAAGTCCGGACGGTATTTTCTAAAACCACCACTTCTTCTTTTTGTTCTGTTCCGCAGGGATATTGCCTTGCGTATAGATATCCCGGAAGGTTTTACGTTCTTTAATCATCTGATAGATAAGTCCCCAATCGGGCAATCCGCCCAGATTACGGTCATCAATGAAAAGGTCTACTTTTAATTTACGGGAAAATCCACAGTCCTGCTGCTTTTCTTCGGGATAATCACGATTGACAGCATAGAATTCCACTCCTCTTTCTTTGCACCAGGCAACGGCTTCTTCCAGAAGTTCACCTTCGCGCACACTCCACAAAATAAGCCTGTGCTGATCTTGCTGCAACAGTTTTAAAGTGTCTGTTGCAAAAGGAATTTCTCTACCGATACGGGGATAGCGATGTTCTACTATAGTTCCGTCGAAATCAACTGCTATTGTCATAGTTTTATGCTGAAAAATTACAGAACAAAGATACGAATCTTATTGAAAAAACAAAGCGTTCTCTCCCTTTTACAATAGGCAAATATGAAAGAAATTTGCATATAATTTCATAAAAATGTATTTTTGCGCTTAATTTTTCACTAACAACATAATATTAGGATGACTCAATCACCCAAAAATGTATCTAAAGGGTTCACTAAAGCCTTTTGGGTAAGCAACACGGTCGAACTGTTCGAACGTATGGCGTATTATGCCGTTTTTATCGTTCTCACTATTTATCTTTCTTCTATTTTAGGCTTCAACGACCTTGAAGCGAGTATGATTTCCGGTTTATTTTCCGGTGGTCTTTATCTTTTGCCTATCTTCACGGGTGCTTATGCCGATAAGATAGGTTTCCGGAAATCCATGATTGTTGCTTTTTCGCTGCTGTCTGTCGGATATCTGGGTTTAGGAATTCTCCCTACCCTGCTGGAAGCTGCCGGTTTGGTGGAATATGGCAAAGCAACCCGTTTCACCGGACTGCCGGATAGCGATAGCCGCTGGATGATCGTTCCTGTGCTGTTTGTTATCATGGTGGGCGGATCGTTTATCAAATCTATCATTTCAGCTTCAGTGGCAAAAGAGACTACGGAAGCAAATCGTGCACGCGGTTATTCCATTTTTTATATGATGGTGAATATTGGTGCATTTACCGGAAAAACAGTGATTGATCCGTTGCGGAATGTTATAGGAGATCAGGCTTATATCTATATCAACTATTTCTCTGCTACGATGACCATATTGGCATTGCTTTCCGTTGTTCTGCTTTATAAATCTACCCATACGGCAGGCGAAGGAAAAAGTATGCGTGAAATCGGTCAGGGCTTCCTGCGCATCATAACAAACTGGCGTCTGCTGATTCTTATCCTGATTATAACAGGATTCTGGATGGTACAGCAACAGTTATACGCTACGATGCCTAAATATGTAATCCGTATGGCGGGCGAAACTGCCAAGCCGGGTTGGATAGCCAATGTAAACCCATTTGTAGTGGTTTGCTGCGTTAGTTTCGTGACGCGTTTGATGGCGAAACGTTCAGCTATTACTTCCATGAATATCGGTATGTTCCTTATCCCCTTTTCGGCTCTGCTGATGGCATGCGGTAACCTGCTTGGAAATGATGTGATAAGCGGAATGAGCAATATCACATTAATGATGATAGCCGGTATTGTGATACAGGCTTTGGCAGAATGTTTCATTTCACCGCGTTATCTGGAGTACTTCTCCCTGCAAGCGCCTAAGGGTGAAGAAGGTATGTATCTTGGATTTAGCCATCTCCATTCCTTCCTCTCTTCCATCTTCGGTTTTGGTATCGCGGGAGTATTGTTGACAAAATACTGTCCCGATCCTGTCCTCTTTGAGACTCGTGAAGCATGGGAGGCTGCCAGCACCAATGCGCATTATATCTGGTACTATTTCGCTGCTATCGGTCTGATATCTGCACTGGCACTGTTAGTATTTGCCAAAATCACCCAATCCATCGACAAAAAGAAGAAAGCCAAGGTCTGAATATCTCATTTTTTATGTATATTTGCCGTCACTTTGCCATAAAAGTGGCGGCTTTTTCTAAATTGAGGAGAACATAATGAAAGTAAAATTTATAAGCCTTGCGAGCGGAAGTAGTGGCAACTGCTATTATATAGGCACTGAAAAATACGGAATACTTATTGACGCTGGTATAGCGGTACGTACTATTAAGAAATCATTGAAGGAGGTGGGCATCGGTATGGAAACAATACGCGCGGTATTTGTTACACACGACCACGCAGACCATATCAAAGCTGTAGGCGGACTGGGTGAGAAACTGCACATCCCTATCTACACAACTGCACGTATCCACGAAGGAATCAACAAAAGTTATTGCATGACGGAGAAGCTCCACTCTTCCGTTCATTACCTGGAGAAAGAAGAACCGATGGTACTGGAAGATTTCCACATTGAGTCTTTCGAAGTTCCCCACGACGGTACGGACAATGTGGGTTATTGCATTGAAATCGACGGAAAAGTATTCTCGTTCCTTACCGACCTTGGTGAAATCACCCCTACTGCTGCCAAGTTTATCCGTAAAGCGAATTACCTGATACTGGAAGCTAACTATGATGATGAAATGCTGCGTATGGGTACATATCCGCAGTATTTAAAGGAGCGCATCACCAGCCGTACGGGACACATGAGCAATATTGCAACTGCCGAGTTCCTGGCTGAAAATATCACGGAAGATCTGAAATATATCTGGCTTTGCCATTTGAGCAAAGACAATAATCATCCGGAACTTGCTTACAAGACGGTGGAATGGAAATTAAAGAGTAAAGGTATATTGGTAGGTAAAGATGTGCAACTCTGCGCTTTAAAGCGTAGCACTCCCTCCGACTTGTACGAGTTTGATTAAAAAAAGCCGCTTTCATCGAAAAAAAGATTTTATTTTGCTTGGATGAATAAAATAAAAGGACTACTTTTGCACCCGCAAATAAGAAAAACGATGCACTCTTAGCTCAGCTGGTAGAGCAATTGACTCTTAATCAATGGGTCCAGGGTTCGAGTCCCTGAGGGTGTACGAAGATAAGGTTCTGAAAACAATTGAGTTTCAGAACCTTTTTTAATCTCACCTTGTTTCACTCTCATCATGAATAATTGGAAGAAAAAATTTATCATAATATGGAGCGGGCAACTATTTTCTATATTAAGTAGTTCCATCGCTCAGTTCTCTATCGTCTTATGGATTAGTCTCAAAACGGGTTCTGCGGAAGTTTTGTCCTTTGCCATGATTGCCGCCTTGTTGCCGCAAGCCTTGTTAGGGGCATTTGCAGGCGTATATGTGGATCGCTGGAACCGGAAATGGACTATGATAGGTGCAGATAGTTTCGTTGCACTCTGTTCCGGTGTCATCGCTTTGTTATTTTACCTGGATATCGTGGAATTGTGGCACATCTATATATTATTGGCGCTTCGTTCCATTGGTGGTTCGTTCCATTCACCGGCAATGAAATCATCCATTCCATTGCTGGCTCCGGAAAAGGAACTGACCCGTATTGCGGGGATTAACCAGGCTATCCAGTCTATTTGTAATATCGGTGGCCCTGCGTTGGGAGCGGTTCTGCTTCTGGCATTCGATATGAGTGTAGTCATGTTATTGGATGTGGCAGGCGCAATCATTGCCTGCACTTCCCTACTGTTTGTTTACATTCCGAATCCGAAGAAGGAAAATATCTCAGCTAAGAGTGTATTGAACGATATGCGCGACGGTTTTCATGTGATTATGCGCAACCGAGGAGTTAGTTGGGTGATGGTTACAGAAATCCTGATTACTTTCTTTGTGTTGCCGATAGTCGCCCTGATGCCGCTGATGACTTTGCATACTTTCTCCGGAACAGCTTATCAGATTAGTTTGATAGAAACACTTTTCGGGGTGGGCATGTTGGCCGGAGGGGCTTTACTGGGAATCTGGAATCCTAAGATCAGGAAGATACTGATGATCGCGTTCTCTTATGCAGTACTTGGTCTGGCATTGGCTATATGTGGTATGTTGCCTGGCAATGGGTATGTCTTTTTTGCCATACTGACGGTGGTACAAGGACTTATCGTGCCATTTTTATCCGGTCCCTTTACCGCTCTATTGCAGACGCAGTTCAAGCCGATTTATCTGGGACGTGTATTCTCGCTTTTCGACAGTATAAGTTTATTCCCTTCTATTATCGGTTTGCTTGTCACAAGCTTTGTTGCTGACTCTTTGGGAATAGGCAACATATTTATATACTGTGGTTTTGCCATTGTACTGACTGCAATTCTGATGATGTGTATTCCTTCTGTTAGGAATCTGGAGAAAGAGGAGATCAGGAAGAAAAAGTAAATGAAATATGAAGGTGTGTCATAATGCAGTACTATCTCAATTCTCCTCCTCCCGGGAGGAGGAGTACCCGTAGGGGGAGGTGGTAGGTGAATGCGTAAGTCTTTAGTATTTAATGTTATATGTTTGTCTACCACCCCGCCCTTTGGGCACCCCTCCTCCCGGGAGGAGGGGGCTTAAGTTACTTTCCAGTTTTGACACATTTACATTTGCAGTATTAAATATCACAATAAAATATAAGTGTATATTTGAAAAGAAGAGTTGCAGTGAACTAACTTTGACACTAGTCTTAAATGATTATAGGCTGAATCAGACTGCAACTCTCTTAATAGGAGAACCTAGCCAGTTAGAAT
>OGFO01000062.1_pt1 | contig 137145 bp, 109 predicted proteins | sample 1570981 | NCBI WGS metagenome assembly OGFO01 (sample SAMEA2581955, study PRJEB24529) | metagenome | biome: Human gut stool | place: China | collected 2011
GAGCATAACCTTGCCAAGGTTAGGGTCGCGAGTTCGAGTCTCGTTTTCCGCTCAATTCTCATAATAATCTAAGAAATTAATAATTAAAAAGCCCCGTAAACAGTAAGTTTACGGGGCTTTTTAATTTCTGTATATTGTTATTCTTTCTTTTCGAGTGAGAATCCTAGCATCATGCCATCGTAGCTGTTTGCCAAAGAGCTGATTGTTTTTAATGTTGCATTGCTGCTTTTGCTGGAAAGGAAAGTAATAAGCTTTAAAAGTTTATCAGATTCGAACAGCAAATCCATATTGCTTGATGTACAATTGACTTTGGCATTCATGTTTATTAGTTTGACGAACTTCATGACTACATGTTTTTCGGTAGCATCGTATGTATAGGTACCCTTCAAGGTTTTGGCTCCCAATTTGACGTTGAATGTACTGTCGGCCGCAAAGGTAAAGCTCATTTGTCCGGGTTTGATGCCTACTTTACTTAATTGCTCGTTGAGCTTGGCTTCTGCCGTAGTAGCGGCTACTGCACCACCAGCTTTCATTAACAAATTATCTGATTCAAATTCGATAGCAGAACCGGTATAGGACCATGTTCCTGTCATATCAACGGTATTTTTGCCGGTAACGGCACTAACTACCTTTTCTACGTTTTCTTTATTGAATAAATCTTTTAGCGACTGTGCCTGGCTATTGGCAGACACCAGAAGCAAAGTGACAATAAATGCCACTGAAAATACACTCTTTTTCATATAACTATTACTTTATTTGGTATTCAATTCTTTATTAATACTCTCTATATAATCTAATAACTCTTTTTTGCCCATTCTGTTCTCAGAAGAGGTCACAAAATATGGGGGAAGTTCTTCCCATTGTTCTTTTAGTTTTTTCAGATACTGTTGGATATTACTATTCAATCTGCCTCCTTTCAGCTTATCGCCTTTGGTAAAGACGATGGAGAAAGGGATTCCATGTTCGCCCAACCATCCCATGAATTCGATGTCGATGACTTGTGGATCGAGCCGTGAGTCGATAAGCACAAAGAGATTTGTCATCTGTTCACGTTCCAGAATATAATCTTCAATGATGCGCTGTATCTGTGATTTTCCTTTTTGTCCGCGTCTGGCGTAGCCGTAACCGGGCAGATCGACTATATACCAACTTTTATTAATAAGGAAGTGGTTGATAAGCATTGTTTTTCCCGGAGTGGCGGAAGTCATAGCAAGTCCTTTACGGCCTGTCATCATATTGATGAGGCTGGATTTTCCAACGTTGGAACGTCCGATAAAAGCATATTCGGGAAATATTCCGGGGGGGCATTTTTTTACGTCTGTATTACTAATGACGAATTCGGCGCTTGTAATCTCCATTTTTCTTGTCAATTTTAGAAAGTTTCTTACTCTTTTTATCTGTGTGGAGAATGTTTTTAAAAAACTCTCCCAACGTTTTTAAAGAATATGGTGGACGTTTTTTAAAAACGTTGCCTTTATTCTTTAAAAACGTTATGCCCCCTTCCAGGAGCTACTTATGAGCGGTGGTACGTAAATGTTTACACTCCTTACAGGCAGTTTCTCTTTTTTTACGTGTGCAAAGGTAGCACTTATTTCAAAATTCCGTGTTCAGAATACGGAATTCTGATTATCTTTTGAGAAGATAAGCTGCATTTTGGCAGAACTTTTTCATGCTTGCATGAAAGTTCTGCACTCAATTTGCATTATCTTTGTCGCCAATAGTTGATTTTTAAGTATGAATGGACAATTTTCCTCGATATTATTGGAGAAGGCAGTGAGTGAGTTTGCCAAGCTGCCCGGAGTGGGACGAAAGACGGCTATGCGCTTGGTGTTGCATCTTTTGCGACAGGATACGGCGGTAGTGGAGGCTTTTGGCAATGCCATTGTTACGCTGAAGCACGAAGTGAAATATTGTAAAGTCTGCCACAATATATCGGATACGGAAACTTGCCGTATCTGTGCTAATCCACAGCGGGATGATTCTACTGTGTGCGTTGTGGAAAATATCCGTGATGTCATGGCAGTGGAGGCTACGCAGCAATTCCGTGGACTTTACCATGTGTTGGGTGGCGTTATTTCACCAATGGATGGGGTGGGACCAGGCGATTTACAAATAGAAAGCCTTGTGCAGCGTGTATCTGCAGGTGGAATAAAAGAAGTTATCCTGGCACTTAGTACCACAATGGAGGGTGATACAACCAATTTTTATATTTACCGTAAATTGGAGAAACTGGGTGTGAAGTTGAGTGTCATAGCCCGTGGTATTTCTGTTGGTGATGAACTGGAATATGCTGATGAGGTGACATTGGGACGTAGTATTGTGAATCGAACTCCTTTTTCCGGAACAAATTGAATTATTAGTTATTAAGTTATTATTACATGGAAAATCAGATAAAACACGTGGCAGCTCGTTTAAAAGTTATATTTATCAGCTTTTGGTTGCTGCCGGTTCTGTTAATAATAGTAGGTGAAACTGGTGGGGAATGGGTAGGCATATACGCTGCTGATGTACGTGCTACTTATTTTGCTGAAACATTGGTTATTTTGCTGGCGGCTATCTGTGTGCCTGTATCCTTAAAATTATTTGCATGGGTGCTTACGCGCAAGATCGACAAGGTTAGTTTGCCCGAAGCCTTACATTTGTATTCTTTCTGGAGTAAAATTCGCATTATACTTTTAATGTTACCGGTGTTGGCGGGCTTTGCTGTTTATTATCTCATGTTGAGTAATAAAGGAATTCTTTGTGCTTTTATTGCTCTAACGGCTTCATTGTTTTGTTTGCCCGGTGAGGGACGCTTGCGTAAGGAATTGCATATTAATAAAGAAGAGGAAGCATGAAACTCTCCGTTGTCATAGTCAATTATAATGTTAAGTATTACCTGGAACAGTGTCTTTGTTCCTTATACAGGGCTATTGACAATCTTTCAGCCGAGATTCTGGTAGTGGATAATGCCTCTATGGACAATTCTGAAGCATATATCACTGAGCGTTTTCCGAATATCACCTATATCTATAATAAAGAAAATCTGGGCTTTGCCCGTGCCAATAACCAAGCAATTCGTGAGTCGAAAGGGGAGTATGTGCTACTGCTGAATCCTGACACTGTATTGTCGGAACAGACATTGGAAGAGGCAATACTTTTTATGGATGCTCATCCTGAAGCTGGGGCTGCCGGTGTGAAAATGATAACGCATGACGGACGCTTTTTGAGGGAATCTAAACGTGGATATCCTACTTTGGCGGCAACTTTCGGTAAATTGTCTGGTTTGGGACGATTGTTTCCGCACTCTAAAAGTTTGGGTGGTTATTATTGTACTGCTTTGGATATGGATGGCGTTCATCAGGTGGAAGTGCTGGCGGGTGCATTTATGTTGCTTCGTCGTTCTGCATTAGATAAAACCGGATTACTGGATGAAGATTTCTTCATGTATGGTGAGGATATTGACCTGTCTTGCCGGATAGAAGAAGCAGGATATAAAAATTATTATTTGCCTTATCCGATATTGCATTATAAGGGAGAAAGCACATCGAAGGATACTTATCGGCATGTGCGTGTATTTTGTGAGGCTATGGATATTTTCTTTTGTAAACATGGAGAACGTTATGGTGTTATAGGGCGTTGGCTGGTGCGTGCGGGTATTCATCTGCAGATGTATGTTCGCTTGTTTGTACTTTTTGTGCAGCGTTTGTTTAGTTTTCCGGTAAAAGAGACGAAAATCTCTTTTCAGAAAGGACAACGTTTTTCTCGTTTTCTCATATTTGGCGAAGAAGCAACCATTCATAGCTTGCGCGTACTTTTAAAGCGTAACGGATTAGGTGGAAAGCATCACTTTGTTGTATCCAGCGAAATGTCTGCTGTGGATGGTCATGGAAGTCCATTCATTTCACTGAAAGGTTTCACGCATGTAGTATATGATTGCCGTGCCTTTTCTTTTTCAACTATTATTCGCTTGTTGTCCCATCATCGCAAAATGGGATTGAGCCTTGGTATTTATAACCCGGAGAGCCGTGTATTGGTGACTCCTGATAAATGTTACATCTGAATGAAACATACCTATTTTATAAATGACCGTATTCGTCTTCGTGCTATGGAGCCAGAAGATCTGGAACTTATTTGTGAGATGGAAAATGATCCTCAACAGTGGGATATCAGCAACTTTACAGTACCCTATTCGCGCTATGTTATGAAACAATACATGGAGAACTCACAATGTGATATGTTTGCTGATAAGCAATTGCGTATGATGATTGTGCGTCTTGAAGACGGTCTGACAATTGGCACGGTTGATATAACAGACTTTTCTCCTATGCACGCGCGTGGAGAAGTGGGTATCGTGATCAGGAAAGAGTTTCGTGGAGCAGGCTATGCAAAGGATGCATTAACATTGCTTTGCGAATATGCCTTTGATTTTCTGCGTATGCGACAACTATTCGTTCACATCGCTACAGATAATGAAGCAAGTATGCGCCTGTTTACTTCATGTGGCTTTGTTTCTTGCGGATTATTAAAAGACTGGCTATGTATCGAGGGATGTTTCAAAGATGTTGCATTATTGCAGCGTATCCGGCATGATTAATTTAGTGTAGGAATTTGTGGAAAGCGTGACCATATTTCATACTTGCCTCCCAGCTGTCCCAATACATTTTTCCATAATTCTGCACTTCCTTTTTCATTCATAAGGGAGGCGATGCTTGTTGATCCTATCAGCCAGGTATTTTCTTCTATTTCCTGACATAATTGATCATGTTCCCAACCGGAATAGCCTAGGAAGAAACGTATCTTTCCGTCGATATCATTACCTTGCAAAATATAACGGCGGATGGCATCGAAGTCTCCATTCAGATAAACTCCTTTTCCTATTTGCAACGAATCTTCCACATCTTTCAGAGTGTGAAGATAAAACAATGTGTCGGTGCTTAATGGGCCACCTTTATAGATCGGTATATTGCTTATATCCTTAAATTCTTTCAATACATCATTTAGGCATAAAGGAAGTGGTTTATTGAGTACCAACCCCATTGTGCCATCTGTGGAGTGGTCTACCAACAAAATAACGGAACGTCCAAACATCTCATCATAGAGGAAAGGCTCAGATATCAACACTTTTCCACGTGAAGGTACCACATGGTTTGTTTCTATTTTAAATATGTCCGCATTAGTATCCATGCCCCTAATATACATACAAATCCTCGAAAAACAAATATTATCGTTCTTTTTTCACTGACATATATTACTTATATGTTATATAACAGGTTTTAATTGAAAAAGAAATTGGTTACATTTGCAGATTGTTATTTCTTTATTGCAAATTATGAAACTTACTATCTATAGTTATATCTGTTTTTTGTTTTTTAGTTGTTTTTTTTTACGCAGTAGTTCTTGTTATGCTTTTGTTGCAAACGACGTAGACAGTCGTTTGATGGTAATCTCGGCACAGAAAACTCTTACAGGATGCGTTGTAGGTGAGGATGGTGTGCCCTTGGCGGGTGCTACAGTGTTAGAAATAGGTACTTCAAACGGTACGGTTACTGATATGGAGGGGAAGTTTAAATTGACTGTTGCAGACGATGTTATGTTGCGGTTCTCCTTTATGGGATATAAAACGCAGGAGATCAGTGTGGGCGGAAAGACTTTCCTGAATATAACAATGGTAGAGGATGCTGTGGAACTGGATAAAATAGTTGTGACTGCATTGGGTATTGAGAAGAAAGAACACTCTCTTTCTTATGCCATGAGTCAGATAAAGAATGAAGAACTGACGAGGGTTAAAATGCCGAATTTGATAACATCGTTGACAGGTAAAGCTGCGGGTGTACAAATAAATCAGGTCTCATCGGGTTTGGGGGCTTCTGCGAAGGTAAGTATTCGTGGAATCCGTTCGGTGGCTGGTGAAAATCAACCTCTTTATGTAATTGACGGTGTTCCTATGCTGAATTCAAGTTCGGAACAAGCTTTCAGTGCCATAGGAGGGACAGCTAATGCAGGAAATCGCGATGGTGGTGATGGCATTTCAAATTTAAATTCAGAAGATATTGAAAGTATAAGTATCCTGAAGGGCGCTCCTGCTGCTGCACTCTATGGAAGCCAGGCAGGTAATGGTGTGATTTTGATTACAACTAAGAAAGGTAAATCACAGGGACAGCGTAGTATTTCATTCTCTACCAGTCTTATGTTTGATAAAGCTGTTTCTTTGCCTGAGATGCAAAACCGTTATGGAGTCAGTGAAGTTATAGATAGTTGGGGTGAACGGCAAAATTTGCCAAAAAATGATAATCTGAAAGATTTCTTTTCTACGGGAATGGCTTCTATTACTTCTGTATCCTTGAGTCATGGTAACGAAAAATTGCAAAACTACTTCTCGTATGCCAATACTACCGGTAAAGGAATTATTGATAAAAACCGTTTGTCGAAACATAATCTTACTTTCAGAGAAACTTCTACTTTGTTTAACGATCGTCTGAAGTTAGATGGTAGTGTAAACCTGATGCGGCAGGTCACTAAGAATAAACCGACAGTGGGCGGATTTTATATGAATCCGTTAGTCGGTCTTTATCGCTTTCCTCGTGGAGAAGACCTAACATATTACAAGGATAATTTTGAAATATATGATGAGAGTAGAAATTTGAATATACAAAACTGGCATACCTCTTATGATGACTTTGAGCAAAATCCTTATTGGATTGTGAATCGTATACAAAGTAAAGAAGTACGCTTGCATGCTATAGTATCCTTATCGGCAAGTTTCAAAGTAAATGATTGGTTGACAGTACAGACTCGTGGTAATGTTGATTGTATTAATGACAAGCTTCGTCAGAAATTCTATGCTTCCACAGCTCCGGCTTTAGCAGGTACGAACGGACGTTACATAGAAATGGACTATCAAGATATCCAGTTTTATGGTGATCTGATGCTTATGATGAAGAAGCAATGGGGTGACTTCTCTGTGAACGGTGCGCTGGGTACGAGTATCAATGACAAAACCACCAATTCTACTCGTTATGACTCTAAGACTGCTTCATTATATTATGCCAATGTTTTCAATCTGGCAAATATAATAATGAATGGTTCTGCTGCTCTTGATCAGAAGATAGATGCCCGCCGCCAGCTACAATCCTTGTTTGCCACTGCCCAGGTGGGATACAAAGAAAGTGCTTATATTGATTTGAGTGCCCGTAATGACTGGGCATCCACTCTTTCACATACCAAACATGAGAAACGGGGATATCTTTATCCTTCTATCGGAACATCGCTGATCTTGAGTCGCTTGTTTACATTGCCGGAATGGGTGTCATACGCTAAGGTACGTGGAGCTTATAGTATGGTAGGTAATGATATTCCTCCATTCATGACGTATCCTCTGTCTCATATAACTGCCGGCGGTGAATATTTGGCAAATGATGCAGCTCCTTTTAAAGAGATGGAACCGGAAATGAATTATTCGTGGGAGGCTGGTGCTGAGGCGCGTTTTTTGAATAGTCGCATTGGTTTTAATCTTACTTTTTATAAAACGAATACTCGCAACCAATTCTTTAAATTACCTACATTGGCGGGTGATAAGTATGCATATCGATATGTGAATGCTGGTAATATTCTGAACTGTGGCTGGGAAATTGCATTGGATGCAACACCAGTGTTGACGAAAGATTTCATGTGGAGTACCACTCTTAATTTTGCAACTAATAAGAATAAGATTGTCGCTTTGCATGAAGAATTGAAAGAGTTTGTTTATGGACCTACCAGCTTCTCTTCCAGTTATGCCATGAAGTTGGTGAAAGGTGGTTCTATCGGTGATATTTATGGAAAAGCTTTTGTTCGGGATGCTTCAGGTGATATTGTGTACGAGACGGAAGGAAGTAATGCCGGATTACCTAAAATAGAAGGTGATGGGAATACGGTAAAGGTAGGTAACTCTAGTCCGAAGTTCCAGATGGGATGGAATCATACACTTTCTTATAAAGACATCTCGCTTTATTTCCTGGTAGATTGCCGTTATGGAGGGAAAGTACTTTCACAAACGCAGGCAGATATGGACTTGTATGGTGTATCGGAAGTTACAGCGCAAGCTCGCGATGAAGGCTATGTAATGCTCGAAGGACATCGGATAGATAATGTAAAGGGATTTTATAAGATAGTTGGTGGACGTGCGGGAACAACGGAATATTATATGTATGACGCTACAAATATCCGGTTGAGAGAACTTTCGTTGTCATATCAGTTACCTGCCTCCTGGATGGAGAAATCTAAGGTGTTGAAGAAAGTACAACTGTCATTTATAGCCCGTAATTTGTTCTTCTTTTATAAGAAGGCTCCTTTTGATCCTGATTTGGTGTTGTCCACCGGCAATGACAATCAAGGTATCGATGTGTATGGAATGCCTACGACTCGTAGTTGGGGCTTTTCATTGAAGTGTGAATTTTAATGGATGAGGAGAAAAGTGGAATGAAAAGATATAGTTGGATATTCGGGGTGCTGCTATTATTAGCCTCATGTACAGGTGACTTTAAAGACATTAATACGGATTTGTCCGGAGTGACGGATGAAGATTTGCAGATTGATTACAATGAACATGGTATTCGTCTGGGCATTATCCAGCAAGGTATTTACTTCAATTATGATTATGGAAAAGGTAAGAATTGGCCTTTTCAATTGACACAGAATCTGAATGCCGATATGTTCAGTGGATATATGCATGATGGTAAACCGCTGAATGGAGGAAGTCATAATTCGGACTATAATTTGCAGGATGGTTGGAATAGTGCTATGTGGGGACATACTTATTCGTATATTTTTCCGCAGATATACCAATCGGAAAATGCAACTCGTGACAAGCATTCCGGCTTTTTCGGAATAACAAAGATTCTGAAAGTTGAAGTGATGCACCGCGTTACGGATTATTATGGTCCTATTGTGTATACACACTTTGCTGATCCTAATGCAGGATATGCACCCGATACACAGGAAGCTGTATACAAAGAATTCTTTTGTGAGTTAGATACGGCTGTGACAGTTCTTACCGATTATGTTGAGTCGAATCCGGAAGCTACTGAGTTCTCCCGTTTTGATATATTGATGGATGGTAAATATACTTCGTGGATTAAGTTTGCCAATTCATTGAGAATGAGACTTGCCATGCGTATTGCATTGGCGGATAAGGAAAAGTCACGTTCAGAGTTTCTCAAAGCATTTAATAATGAATATGGAGTGTTGGAAACGGAAAATGAACTGGTAGCTGTCTCAACTCAGAGTGGATATACCAACCCGCTGGGTGAACTTAATCTGGTGTGGAATGAAACTTATATGAGTGCTCCCATGGAATCTATAATGAACGGTTACGAAGATCCCCGGAAAGCTGTTTATTTTGCTACTTGTCAGGATAAGGCATATACGGGACAATATCGTGGTATCCGGCAGGGGACTTGTTTCTCTCATACTTCTTATCTTGGTTTATCTAAATTGCAAGCCACCCAAAAAACAGATGCTATTCTTATGACTGCAGCTGAGGTTTGGTTCTTACGAGCAGAAGCTGCTTTACGGGACTGGACAAGTGAAAATGCCGGTACCTGTTACGAGAGAGGGGTTACTGCATCTTTGCGTCAACATGGTATATCGCAAACAGCAGATTATTTGAATAGTGATAAATTGGCTGCTGATTTTGTGGATACATATGATACTGAAAATAATATAAAGGCACGTTGTACAGTGTCTCCAAAGTGGATTGAAACAGCTGACCGGGATATAAAATTAGAAAAGATTATGACTCAGAAGTGGTTAGCGATGTTTCCGGAAGGATGTGAAGCTTGGGCGGAACAGCGTAGAACAGGATACCCACGTCTTTTCCCTGTACGCTTCAACCACAGTAAGGACGGTTGCGTCGATACGGAAATCATGATACGCCGGTTAAATTTTCCCGGAGGCTTACAAACGGAGAATCCGGAGCAGTATCGTGCATTAGTCAATGCTTTGGGTGGGGATGATAATGCCGGTACCCGTTTGTGGTGGGATACCGGCACTAACTGGTAAATTTATTCTCTCTATTTACTTATTTCACCGGATGGTTTTCTGCAAAGATTGCCATCCGTTCTTCTAATTGCGCGTATTGATGATCCTGAACGAAAGAAGTACAAGCGCGTAAACCTTCCTGGTGGCTACCTGTTGTAATCAGTGATATGGCACTGACACCATAATACATCAATTCTTTAGCAAGTTCCCCACTGGTCATACCTGGATAGCCAATGGTAAAGTAGAAACCATCGGCAACAGGATTACCCAAATCATTGTCATATACCAAATGGAAACCATGACGAAGGAAAATTTCTTTTAATTTGTGTGCACGTTCACCATATATCTTTACCTCATCAAGGAAGTTGTATTGCCCTTCGTTAGCAGCTTTCAACATGGCAGCAAGTGCGTATTGTGCAGAGTGGCTGGTACCTGAAGAAAGAGCATAAAGTACCCGATGAATAAATACTGTACCAAATGTGCCACCTCCGTATCGCTTGGTGAGTCCAGGGTAGGAGCGATGGTACAATTTGTTTGAGATGCAGCTTACTCCGATGCGTTGTCCGGCATAACTGAATGCTTTAGAGCCGGAAATAAGCAATACATAATTGTCTGTATAATGTGCCACTGACGGTTGATAAGGCGGTTGGAATGGTTTGCTCAAATCCTGGCGGAAGTCCATTGCAAAGTAAGCCAGATCTTCCAGGACAATTACATCATACTTCGTGGCAAGTTCTCCGATAATACGCAGTTCTTCTTCCTTTAAACATATCCAACTGGGATTGTTAGGGTTTGAGTAAACAATAGCAGAAATATTACCTTTCTCAAGATATCTTTCCAACTTTTCTTTTAGTTTACCACCACGGAAGTCATATACATCAAAGGTTTCAAACTTTTGTCCCATGACCACCAGCTGTTGTTTTTGCACAGGAAATCCCGGGTCGATAAACAATATCGTATCTTTCTTTTCATCACATTGACTGCAAGTAAGGAATGAGGCGAAAGTGCCTTGCATAGAACCGGTAACTGGTACACACCCTTCGGGCTTTAAATCTACATTAATGAAAGCTTTGATAAAACGTGAAGCTTCTTCTTTCAGGGCAGGTAATCCGTTGATGTCGGGGTAGAGACTGGCAATGCCTTTTTGTAGTGCTTCGATTTCAGCTTTCACACCTACTGCCGAAGGAGGCAGACCTGGTACACCCATTTCCATTTTTATGAATTCTATACCTGACTCAGCTTCTGCTTTGGCAGCAATTGCTTTTACTTCACGGATGGTTGCTTTTCCAAAGTCTGCAATCTGAAATGCTTCGATGGTTTCGTCAATCAGTTTACGTTCAATAGGGGTATTTCTCATGGTTTTTCTCGCTTTTGGTTCATTTTGATTTGTTATTCGATTTTTTTTCGTCAGACAAAGGTAATATAAATATCTTATAATCAAGCTTAGTTTAAAAAAGATGAAAAATATTTCTTCCAAGCTATTGCAGATTTCAAAGAATTGTCTACCTTTGCAACCGCAATCGAGAGAGATAGCAATTAAAAATGAAATTATGGTGCGTTAGTTCAGTTGGTTAGAATACATGCCTGTCACGCATGGGGTCACGGGTTCGAGTCCCGTACGCACCGCAATAAATATTGAAAATCACCCAGTTTTACACTCAATAATGTAAAGCTGGGTATTTTTTATTTTAAATGTTAGTATATCGTTTAATTTAGGGGGAAGTCTTCTGAAAGCAATTTATATTGCTATGGTGTCATATGGGAGGTTTGCGGCATTCCGTAGCCTATTTCCCGATTGGGCATGGAAGCATTAAGCGCTGAAGTGTGCAAAAGATGGATAAGTTCTTTTCTGCTCATTTTTTTTTGTTCTAATAGAGTAGCACATAATCCTGCTATAGAAGGTGCTGAGAATACTATCTACAAAACATGAAATGCGGGATGTATGTCCGTCAAGCATCTGAACAGAATATCCGTCGAAATCATCAAAAATTGTATAGCCACAGGAAGAAGTTATTATATCTACATTATGAGTCAGTAACCAACGTATCGCATTCATCATGCGTACTTCCTCCAGACGTGGTTCGGAATCAAAATCATCTATCTCAGCTAAATAATATTCAGCATTCCATGCCAATCCTTTTATGGTGTCCCCTGCAAGGTATCCTCCTATACATGCACAAGAGTATGCTCCGTGGTCTTTTTCTCTGCCAGACTCTTCCTTAAAAAAATCCAATGTATCTCCATCTATAAAATTAGCATAGGCGGTTACATGCAAGTTTTTAGTCCAAGAGCGTTGTCGCAATCCCCCAAATCCGGTATCTAATACTCCAATCTTAATACCACGTCCACTAAGGTTTAATGAATCATAGACTGAATCTATCATCATAGCGGGTACAGCTGTATATACTCGTCCCCCGATAGCTACATAATGTTCCGGCGGGTTTTTAAAACTATTGCGAGCTATGAAATAACCTATCACGCCAAAAACTATGAACGAAAACAGAAGTATTCCACCAATAATCAAAATGATTTTTTTTAGTCTTTTCATGTTGGTATTATGAAGAAAAAACTTTTTTATTATGTCTCTTGTTTATCATATCTTATATAATGATTACAAAAATACCAAAAGCGCAACTCCTAAACAAGCAGAATTGCGCTTTTATTAATTTACCGGGAATTATATATTTTAATTCCCTTCTTGGTCTGTTTTCTTTTTTTTAAGTGTGGCTTATATCCAGCTTTTCCTTATACATTCTTTCTCCAATGGATAAATGATTGCTTATCAACCTTATCTTTTCCTATCAGTTGTAAATTGTATGAGTTTAGCCCAGCGTAGCGATAATCGCCATAATTAATGTCGCCTAATAAATCTATATTCATTAGTGCCCGAACAATTTTTGATCCGCATTGTTCTATTTTCTCGACGATACATTTTCCTCCTAAGAGGTTCATAAGCAGATAAGCTGAAACTTCATAAGCACACCAGCCACATTCTTCCAGATACAGATGGATACAACTTTCATTGTTTTGCTCTTTTTTGAGCACTTCAGAAACTTCTTTTTTCATGGTTATCTTTTTATTTACTCGATTTTAGAATCCGGGCAAAACTAACACCCCTTTATTAGAAACAAATATTTTAGTGATACGGTTTTGCAGGGTATTTAAACTATTCAGATAATTAACAGTATAAAAGAGATCGTAACAAAGAAACTTTGAAATCGGGCTGTCAGCTACGTAAATAAACACTATTTTTGCATAATGAGATTCTGAGTATGCACCGTAATGAAGGCAAATGTTTTGTAAGTATCTGACTGATAGTATTTCATTTTGTTACTCTTTCTGTTCTTTCTGGTTGACGCATAAACAGTGATTTAAGGCCATCATAAAATCCTGGGAGTGCAACTGTACCATGTACCTCTTCCGGGAACTTTTTGAATACAACGCGTAAATGTTGATTCTCCATATCCGGAATAATTTTCATATTTAAGCTGTCGGCCAACGAGAATTGCACTAATTTTACATCGGGGCGTTGGCGCGTGGCAAAAGCAACATATAGCTGTTTTCCAGAATAGTTCTTTTGCCTGATTTTTATTTCCGCTTGTTTTAGAAAAATGCCACGATCCCACCACAGACTGGGATCTATTGCTATAAACGCTTCGAAAGATTCAGGATGATCAAGTAATGTCTGTAGCGTGAATAAAGCGGCATATGAGTGTCCTGCTAAGAAGTAACGGCCACTACAGGGAACTTTTCTTTCTACTTCCGGACGCAGTTCTTCTGTCAGGAAACGATAGAATTGTTCTGCACCTCCTCCTTGCGGTTTATCTTCTGGGTGAATGCTCCCATCTCGTCGTGCAGATGAGGAGGTAGGAGTAAAATCCCTTGTGCGGTCTGTATTCAGGATGGCAACAACAATACAGGGAGGCAAGGAAGATATTCTTGAGGAAGAAAAAAAACGCGTAAATCCTACAACAGAGTGAAAAAAGACATCCCCATCCAGTAAGTAAAGAACCGGATAATCTTGAGCAGATTCTCCTGGTCGTTGTTCTGGTTTATAAATCCAATAGGATCTTTCTTCGTTTAATATATTGGAAAACAAAGAATGGCGGTTTCCTATATTAATTGAATCCTGCCCATATATAGGTAGGGAAAATATACATTCTATCTGAATGAGTAATAATAAACAGAGCTTCTTCATCTATCGTAATTTCTTGTGCAAAGATCGAAGAAAACATTCGGTTAGGCAATCCCTATTTCTGGGTATTTGCTTGTATATTCTCGGAGGTTGATTAGAGTAACTGTCTCGATTTCACCTCCAGATATTTATTAATTACATCAATAGAGAGATTTTCGGGCGTGGTCAATAGAGAATAAATGCCATGCTGTTTTAGTGTAGAGACAATTAATCGTTTTTCAAAGGCAAATTTTTCGGCAATGACATGGCGATAGTATCCTTCCGTATCTGAGGCAGGAGTAGCAATATAGTCTTTCAGGTCAGCATCTTCGAAGAACACTACCAACAGGCGGTGCTGTCGATTCAGTTGTTGCAAGTATGCTAACTGTCTGTTCATGCTTCCCATACTGGAGAAGTTGGTATATAAAACCAAAAGGCTACGTTTGTTGACATGTTTGTTCAGATGTACGCATAAGGAAGAAAAGTCCGTTTCACTGAAAGTAGTTTCCTGACTATAGAGATTTTCAAGCAATGTCTGCATATGTCCGGGACGGCTTGATGCCGGTACGAAGGTATCGAAATGCTCATCAAAGGTTATGAGCCCGGCTTTGTCTTCTTTCCGCATGGCAACGTACGAAAGAACTAATGAGGCATTTATCGCATAGTCAAGTAAAGTCATTCCACGAAAAGCCTGTTGCATAACCCGTCCCTTGTCTATCACACTATAAATTTGCTGGGAACGTTCGTCTTGATACACATTTACCATAAGCTCATGCTTGCGGGCACTTGCTTTCCAGTTTATCGTGCGATAATCATCGCCTTTTACATATTCCTTTATCTGCTCAAACTCAGTGTGATGTCCTACGCGACGGATACGTTTTATACCTAATTCCGTAAGATTGTCACTTATTGCCAGCAATTCATAACGATGTAACATCAGGTAGGATGGATAGACTTTGACATCTTGGCTATCACCACAGGTATAGCGGCGCGAAAGTAATCCCATCCGGCCTTGTATAAATACATGAATCCGTCCAAAATTGTAGATTCCCCGATGGGTGGGTCGTAATTGGTAGCTGATTGTTTTACCTTCATTTGCCTGGAGCTTTATCTCGAAATTTATATTTCGCTGCTGGAATATAAAAGGTATTTCATCAATGACTTCCATGGATATTGCATACGGATAACTGCTCTCCACCCGAATGTTCACCGTATTTTCATCTCCGTTGGAAAAACGTGATGAACATTGGCGAAATGCCCGTATACCATGGATGCGATAAAGCATGTATCCTTCCGCTAATATAGCCAGGAGCATGACAAAAAGCATCCATTGCCCGAGAACAAAGAGCGGAGCAAACGTATACCCGCTACCCAGTAACAGGATAATCAGGCTGAGGGCAATATAAAAGCGTCGGTTTAAAATCATTTCGGTACTTCTACCTTATCAATCAGGCGTTGGGTTACTTTCACCGGTGAATATCCTTCCATTTCGGCCTCTGCAGTCAGAATCAGGCGGTGCTGGAGTACGTATGGAGCAACAAATTTTATATCTTCCGGTGTTACGAAATCACGTCCCTGCAATAGAGCGTATGCTTTAGAGGTCTGCAGCATAGCGACAGATGCACGTGGAGAAGCTCCCAGATATACGGCTTTGCTGGTGCGCGTCTGCTGTACAATCATGGCAATGTATTGAAGCAATGTACGATCAATAAATACCTGGTTCATCAGCTTGCGGAGAGATAAGAGCTCTTCTTTGGTAATGGTAGAAGCGATGTCCTCCAGTTTCACGAATGCAGCATTTCTATGATGGCGTTCCAGGATGTTTATTTCTTCATCCAGAGTTGGGTAGTCCATTGTTATTTTCATCAGGAAACGGTCGAGTTGCGCCTCGGGTAGTTTATAAGTACCTTCTTGCTCTACAGGATTTTGAGTAGCCAGAATTGTATAAAGCTCTCCCATAGGATAAGTCATTCCGTCAATACTGACCTGACGCTCTTCCATTACTTCGAACAGGGCAGCCTGTGTCTTGGCCGGAGCACGATTGATTTCATCCACCAATACGATGTCGGCAAAGATGGGGCCCCGATGGAAATCAAAATCATTGGTTTTCATATTAAATACAGTTGTACCCAGTACATCGCTTGGCATTAGGTCCGGAGTAAACTGAATACGGCTGAAATCCGCATCAATCAGGCGGGCAACCAGACGGGCCAGCAGTGTTTTTGCTACTCCCGGCACACCTTCTATCAAGACATGCCCATTTGCTAAAATGGCAGTCAATACCAAGTCCACCATTTGCTCCTGACCTACGATGACAGATGCAATCTGGTCTTTCAACTCTTGTATCTTCTCGGAAAAGAGAGTTAAATCTACTCGTTTTTCAATATTCTCTTCCATAAATTTCTTCTTTATATATGATCTATTATTTCATTCATCTTATCAATAAAATACTTCATCTGCTCTACAGAGATAGTGCGCCCTCCATAAATCACTGGTCTGACGGAACGGATAAACTCACCGATCTCTTCTGTATTCATACCGGTCTTTTGGGCTATTCTGCTGAAAGAGTGTTCGTCATTTGCTACTTCCTCTATATCTACCTGAATTTCTCTCCTCAATTCTTCCGCAAAGTAGATATACTTTTTATGCACCAAGTCGGCATGATCTTTCTTTTGAAAATAAAGGGTTCCTATCAGTTCGGTAAATTCCAGCGATTTGTTTTCCGGCTGGTGGATGACAGGAATTACCCGTTGCCTTCTTCGGGCGGTGAACACCATGAAGAGGATAATGGTGAACATCGTCAAATACAAAGCCCATCTCAGCGGTCTTTGAGAAAGGAAATACCGGAAAGGGGACATCTGTATTTGGCCCGTTTGCTTCATGTAACCTTCGGTGCGGACGATGGGTAAATCTCCCATTTGGGATAATAGGCGGAAAATGTAAGTCGCATTTTTTCCATCTAATACTCCATAATTAGTAAAGAGCAGGGGAGTAGAGACTAGGATTATTTCACCTTTTTCCCATGGATAGGACAAGGCAACCGGGACACTTGGAATACCCTTTTCTGCCAGTACCTTAGCCGGAAGCGAATCGGGCACGAGGTAAGAAGAACACAATTGAGGATAGAAATAGAAGGATTGTCGAGGATATGCGGCAGAATCTCCTATCCAGAAGAGAGTATCTTTCTCCAATGATGCAGCAGCATATTTCTTTAATAATGCCGGGCTAAAGTAGGAATAACTACTATTAAAATCCAATGTATCTTCTAAATTTCTGTTGAAAGAGTTACTCACCAGCATAATCTTATTTCCCCGTTTTGCAATCTTTAGTATTGCTTCTATATCCACATCTGTCAGAGACAGGTTATTAGTGGCTACTAATATGCCTCTACGAGAGATTGTGTCTTCCTGTTCCAGTTCATAAAAGGTTTTTCGAGATAAAGAATACCCCTTTGGTAACGACGTAGATAGCAAACTGTCGAAAACGGCACATCCGAAAGGTTGTTTATCGTAGTGGCTGAAACTGGGAGCCCACACAAACTTTTTGGGTAATCTACATTCTATCGCGAACATTAAGAGTAAAAAGACGGCAATACAGATGATAAACAAGTGATTTCCTTTCATACAACGCCTCCTTTCTTGACTTCTCCCTGTAAGGACAGCATGGTCTGAAACAATTCTTCCGTTGCTTCAAAGTTTCCATAACGCACTCGCAAAAAGTGATGGGTTAACCTCTGAAACGCAGGCATCCGTACTTCATAAATATATTGTGTAGGCGTTTTGTAGAGTTGCCAGTCAATACGTTTTTCGTCACTGAGTTGTTTCAGTGTCTGCAAATATAGCAGTCGGACTGCTTCCCTGTAATCGTGGCGGGAAAGGGCAGAGGCTATTTCTTTGGTAAAATCAACTCCATAAATGGTATCTTCCCCCACAGTGTAAGGTAAAGCATTCTTGCGGGAGCGTATGAATATTGCCGGATTTTTTTTATAAATGAACCAGCCGATCAGTAGCAGCAGGAGGACAGCAATACTTATCAGAATCGTTTTTGAATAATCTTCAGCAAACTGGCTGCCGAATATACTTTGCAATATTTCTCCGAACCACCTGTTGAGCCATTCGAATATATTCACTTCGGGGGCTATTAACTCACGGTTGTAGTTATAGTCTGCGTCAGATTGCCACACAGCAAGCTGCGTAGTATCACAAACCAATGTATCAGCCGGAGAAAGAGTCATTTAGATTGATTTAGAGTTTGTCAAAGTTATCAATGTCACTTTCTATCGTTACGCTATCCATCTTTTCGGATGCATGCCCGTATTGATAAGCTAATCCCACAAATGTGAAAATCATTGCCAGATAAGTACCGAATGCCTGCACAATGGCCAGTAGATAGAGCATGAAACTATATCCTACTGATACGGTTGCTTCACTTCCTACGTCACTCATAGTGAAGAGCATTTTTACAATTGTAGCTGCATACCAGGGTACCAAGGTGACTCCCTGTAGTATGCCAGCTATGATTCCCATAACTAAAGAAATAAGGAAGACACCTCCCCAGGTAGCAAAGCCCAGACGGAAAGTTTTCTTTAATGCATCCATGATGGAAATATCTTCGAATAGGTAGATAGGTGCCCAAAGGGCAAGTGGTAGGGCAAGAAGTACTATGATAAGAGCAAACAGATATGCGACAGGGAGGGATGCAATACTTAAAGCACCTAATACAAAACTGACACATACAGTTAACAGTAGTCCGAAAAATGCTATGATGAATAGTCTTTTGATATTGTGGAACAACATAGGAGTCAACATTCGCAAGGTCACACCTTGCAAACGTTCTTCACGTTCATTATAGGTCCGGATCATTGCATAAATGAGGGAAGCTTGCAATACCATCCCAATGATACAGATGAGTACAAAAAGGCCATAGTATGAGAGGAATGAAATCAAGAGAGCGGTATCGGAAGAAATATCCATGTCCGCTGCACTCATCACTCCTTTCATCATCCCATTCAGACTCAGGGCTTGGATGAGGCAGAGTGGTAAAAGTAGATATGTGGTAAACTTCAGCATCAGCTTCCAGTTCTCCCTTATAAAATCAAAAGATGCGTTTAACTTCTCTCCGAAAGAGCGTTTCACATACATTGCAATTTTAGGCTTTTGTGATTCCATGTCGTTTCTTATTAGGTAAATAAATATAGTAAAATATAATAAATGCAAGAGAAATGAGGATCAGGCCGAGTCTCAGTATGTCCGGTAATTCGGTATGGCGCGTGATGAAACTTTCGATAAATCCTGCCATTATGAATATGGGGATTGTACCTACAACTATTTTCACTCCTCTTTTGGCTCCTCTCTTGAACGATTCCAGTCTTGAATATGTTCCGGGGAAAAGCCATCCATTGCCCAAAGCCAGTCCGGCAGCTCCGGCTACAATAATAGACCAGATTTCAAGTGTCCCGTGCAGCCATATGGCAAGCATGGATTCTCCAAGTAAGCCATGCTGGAAAAAGAACATCTGGAATGCGCCGATCATAACTCCATTATTGAAAAGCATATACCCTGTACCAAAGCTTGTTAGGATTCCCATGGCAAAGCAATAGAAGGAAACCATAATATTATTTAGTGTGATTCCCAGGAACATAGGAACTTCGGAAGAGCCGTTATACACTGCCATTGGCTCACCGTTGGCTATGTTATCCAAAGTCATGTCCACATAGCCGTTCCCCAGAATCAAACGGACAAAATCGAGATCACCCGCAGCAGAAACTGCTCCAATCAGCACGCTGACGGTAAAAATGATAAATGAAACCAATAGTTCCCGATGGGCATCATACATGATCTGTGGGATTTCTTGTGTCCAAAAGGTGATGATCCTCGTCCATTTCTCACGCTTGTTCTGGTAAATCTTGTTATGTAGTGCAGAAGCAAGGTTGTTCAGGTAAATGGAAATACGTGAAGTAGGAAAGTGCGTTTGTGCAAACGCCAGATCGGCAGTGAGGTCCGTATATACATCGGCAAGCCGGTCGGGAGACAAGTTTGTTGCTTGTTCCACTACCTTCTCGGCTTCTTTCCATTTATCGATATTCCGACGGATAAACGTTACTTCTTTCATGCTTTTCCAAAGGTTTCAAATAAGTTTTGTCTGAAATCAATAACAAAAGTAAGAGAATAATGATATATTTGCAACGATATACAAAAAATCTTTAATCAGAAATGGCAGAAACTACAATTATTACCGGGCAATTTGTTCGTATCAGCCAAACACCTGCGAGTATTGGTGAACGACTCATTGCGTTGGTGATCGATTTTATTCTGATAGGATTCTATGTATACGCAACGGCTACCCTGCTTTCTACACTCCGAATCTCGTCAGATTTTATAATGATTCTTATTATGATTGTAGTCTATCTGCCGATATTAGGCTATTCGTTTCTATGTGAAATGTTCAATCATGGACGAAGTTTCGGGAAAAATCTGATGAACATTCGTGTAGTGAAGGCAGACGGTTCTACACCCGGCATTAGTTCTTATTTGCTTCGTTGGCTTCTCTTTCCGATTGATAGTCTGCTTACCGGTGGTTTCGGACTATTGGTGGTATTATTAACGAAGAATAGTCAGCGAATGGGGGATCTTGCAGCCGGGACCATGGTGATCAAAGAACAGAACTATCGCAAGATTCATGTTAGCCTTGATGAGTTTGATTATCTGACGAAAGATTATCGTCCCACTTATCCACAAGCAGCCGATTTGTCGCTGGAACAAATAAATGTTATTACCCGGACATTGCAGGACGGCAAGAAAGACCGTGTGCACCGCATTGCACAATTGGCAAAGAAAGTCCAGGAACTTCTTACTATAACTCCCCGTGATGGTAATCAAGAACAGTTTCTTCAAACAGTTCTCCGTGATTATCAGTATTATGCATTAGAGGAAATCTGATATTCTTAGTCTTTAGAAAGTTTCACCACAGGAAACCGTTTGTTTCATGCCTTGAAACCGTTTGTTTCTCGGTGTGAAACACTTTGTTTCAAGTAATGAAACTGTTTGTTTCACGCCGGGAAACAAATGCAATGATGGCTATATAACAAAAAGAAGCCCCGGAACTTTTATCGTTAGTTCCGGGGCTTCTTTATATTCATTTCTTAATTACTTCTTTGTTTTAATGGCTTTTTCAATTTCTTCCAAATTCTGTCGGGCAGCTTCATTACCATTCTGTGCAGCTTTGGTAAATTCTACTATGGCTTGTGCTTGATTGCCGCTCAGTAAATAGTAGATGCCATTGTTGTTGGCATATTCAGCAGTCTGCTTATTAGATTTATCCAGGTATTTACGTGCATCGGGCAAGTCTTTCTTAGATAGAGCTACAGCGGCTGCATTCAGGTTGGCTACTTCGTCATCAGGATACATACGGACGGCAATATCGAAGACTTTGATAAAATCGTCACCACCCTTGGGATAGGTATTTGCTACCAGGTACATCTCGTTCAGACTAAGATACTGGGGCTGTGTTTTGATGATTTCTTTCCCTTCATCCACCTTGAAATTAGCAATGGTATAGTCTATGCGGCAATTCACCTTGCGGAGTGCCGGATATAAATCTTTCAGCATTTCACGATAGGGGATACCGCCACCTACTCGTTTTATTTCCTCTTTCCGGCGAGCTATGTCGGAGGTATTATGGATTATGTTGAGGAATTCTGTTTTTTCTTTCATGTTGGAAGCTTCCAGTGCCTTTACCAGTCCTTCCCAGTTTTCACCACCAAAGGAAACATTGTAGAGTTTGGCAGGAATCTGTTCGTGTGTGGACAAATAGGTTTTCAAGGCTTCAGCACGGCTCTTGGAGAGTTGTTCATTGAGCTTCAATGGGCCTTCGGGAGAGGCGAATCCTTCAATGTAGACACCTGTTACGGTCAGTTTCTTATCGTTCTGTATCTTGTTGAACATTTCTCGGATGTTCCGTAACTCAGTCTGATTATTCATAAAATCCGGTAGAATGACAGACTTGCCTACGGGGAAATCAAGATGCGCTTCATATTGTTCGCTACGTGCTTTCACAACTTCAGCTTTAGGCTGAATGTAAGAGGGGATAGGCTGTAAGGCTGCAAGACGTTTGGCTTCCGTAGAAACTCCGTTCAGGATCATTTCCTGTGTCAATACTTCCTGGTGTCCGCCGCATCCACATAAATCTTCTTCCAGATTGAGGTAAGCATTCTCCATCCATGGTTCGTAAGGGATGGCCTGGGTGTAGTTCAGAACTTCCTGAGTATTATAAGGTATCTCCATATTGGTTGCTTTATCCAATGCCATGGCACGGAGATAAGCTTTTTGCCTTCTGCGTCCATTGATAACGATTTCGGGCAATACGACGTTGTTGTCCGGGCCTGCCAGTACGGGAGTTAATGTCAAAGTACGGTCGTTGCCGACTTTCAGGTTCCGCATATCCATCTGCATGCTTATGTAGAGTGACTCTCCCTGTTGCCATAGGGAGGCATTGGTGATGTTGATGGCATCTTTATAGAATTTTTGTGCACGGGCCGGAAGTACGGCAATGAGGCACAAAACGGAGTATATCAGTATCTTTTTCATGACTATATTATTTTATGACGTATATGATGTTTAATGCTACTTTGGTAGGGCCAATGTAGTTCTTGTGTCCGCTATCGAGTTTGCTTCCGCATTTTCCGCAGTTGTACTTATCGTAGTCTATGCGGGCATAGCCTACACCAATTTCAGCTTCCATACTCCAACGCTTGTTCAGTATCCATTGGTATCCGTATGAAATGCCGGCTCCATAAATGTTGCCTTGGTAGCGTTCGTGTCCCAAACCTAAAATGTTGAGGTTGCTGATATTTGCTTCTGCATAATGGGCATGGACGCCAAAGAAATGTCCATAGAAGCGTTCGCACAGCCAATAACGTAGTTCGGGCTGTACCAGCCAGTGCTTGATTTGTTTGTGATCCGAGAATTTCCAAGGATTGTAGTTACCGGATACATCAAGGGTTAACTTTTTGGAGAGTCCGACCTCAAAACCAAGGTTGGCTGTCGTGGTTGCCCAATACAATGCATTGGTTTTTATTGCAAATTTAGGCATGTAGTGGCTCTTATCTTGCCCGTACATACTGTTGGTGTATGTGAACATCAGGGCTGCCAACAAAAGGAATTTAATAGTTTTCATATTTTCATTATATTATATTATCGTAAAACAATAGCCGGATTTTGCAGTAACTCTTCCACTTTGTATGTGGCGGAATAGCCATAGTTTCTCAGAGTGAAAGTAACTACATCATTCAATTTGGCTCCGGCGTATATAGTAGTTGAATAAGTACTGGTCCGGCTGGCTGTAAAACCAGCTGCAATGTCGGTGTCCGATGAAGTTACGGTATAACGGGGGATATTGAGCAAACCGTTATTCTGATAAACCTGTATCGTATTTCCGACAGTTACTGACTGTGCCAGGATATTCTCAAAGCCAATGGTCGTAGGACTAAATCCGGGAGCAGATATTATCAGTTTTTCACTACTTAAAGCCTTTTTTGAAGTAAACGTAACGGTTTGTCCTCCTGAAGGCTGTGAAGTGTAGGTATATTGATAGCCACCTGCAACTGCTGTCCATCCGCTTTGGGTGGTTTGCAGATTTTGAGTTGCAATAAACACCGTTAACGGGTATGTGGGCGGATAGTCCGGATATGATGGAATAGTAAACATAAAGCTGGCTGTATTGTTCACACCATAGTTCACCGTATTGTTTCCATTGACAGAAACGTTGGCAAAATGCCGTGCTTTTACTACTACACTCTTTGTCTGGAAGATTTCATTGGCAATCAGAACTGTTTCATCACTATTCTCAAGACTGGTACGGAAATTCAATACTTTAGTTCCGGGGCCGGTAGCCCAATAAACATATTGATACCCACCGTTAGTATATTCCAATTGTAGGTTCTTGTTCGGTTCTACCGGATAAAGGTTGGCCGTAGTAATGGTACACTTCAGCGGATACAGATAGTAGGGAATTGCTGAGGGTATTGTAAAACTCAGTGCTACATCCTGATCACGGGCAGTGTATATTTCGGGTGATAAGCCGGCGGGATCGAACGAATACAATGCGCTGGATATAACTGTGATACTACGCGAAAGTACTCCTGCCTTGACGGTGATTGTCGCTTCGTATTGCCCTGTAATAATACGGGATACATCGGCAGAAATATTACCGTTTCCGTCATAGGCCAGGTTGTGAAGTATACTTCCCTGGTCTTCTGCTATAGATACACTGATCTTTGAATTATCGGTTACGCCGTTCACTGTATACTGGGCTGATACTTTCAGGGTACCTGCCTGAGTGAACAGGAAATGCAGATTGCTAACCGTCAGTACATTGTTGTTATTGTCGGAGATAGAAGGAGATTCCTTGAATATCTCGGCATAAATGTTATTGGAAGGTTCCGACGTTTTTGCATCTGCAAATTCAGTACTTCCGTTTGCGCTTTCACTAAAAGATTTTATCACAATCTTATAGTGATAATTCCTCATAACCGGATAGGGGTTCTTATCTGTATCGAGAAGTTGTATCTTATAATAAAGTTCCTCAGTTTTTCCTGCCAATTTCCCTTTGAGGATGATATATGTCTGATCGTTGGAGAAGTTTTCATTCTCGAACATATATTTGGGCTCCATATTACAATCAGCAGCGTTCTGGTCAGTCTTGGAAATAGGATTACGTGGCAAGGTCGGTTTACCGTCTATTAACGTGAATGGAGTGGTAGGAGCACTCGGATTGAATGGAGCTACGGTTCCGCTACTTGTATAGTTACAGAGCGCATATCCCGTTACTTCAAAGTTGGTTGCTTCATTCTCAACGGTTACTTTGGCCAGGTTACGGTAAAGTGTGACATTGGGGCTGTCGCTGGGTGAAGAGATTGTTTGTCTTCCCCAGAAAACTAAATTACTGCTACTCAATGAAGGTATTATTTCCCTTTCATCTTTTTGCATGGCGGCACGTTCGTCAAAACTATCCCATTGGGAATAGTTGGCAATGAGGTGAATGATTCTTGAATCATCGGGAATGTTTGCCTGGAATGTTCCGGTACCATTGCTATTACTGCTCAGGAGGGAGGCATGAGCCCGTCCAATGAATAGTCCGTTGGTATCGAAGGTCATTAACCAAAGGTCATTAACCGCATTTTCATTTATGGCGGCACGAGTGCGTACAGAGGTATACTCAGGCATATTTACCGAGAATTGGAAGACGGTCTTATCGTTATTTCCGGTCGGTGGATTGCTGAGGCTATCTTCATCGGTGCATGAGGTCAGAAGAAGACCGAAGAGTGCTATAAGGTAGGCTAATCTTTTCATACTTTTCTAATTTTAATTCATCAGTACTGTTTATCGAATGTCGCGTACGCATCGAACAGATGCATTCAGGGGACTGAACTTTCCACCTTCTCCGACACGGGGATCCATAAAATTAACAGCACCGTTGGCATTTGAACTCCAATAATAATTTCCTTCGAGGATGCCTTTTACTTCACATATCCGGATGTTCTGTAAGACATCTATCAGATATATCTCTGCTTGCGTAGGCATACGCCAGTCAGAGTAGGTTTCTCCGGTGGTGGCATCCCGTTCTACATAATCCCGGCATTTAGCTCTTGATACGGTGTATGTGTCTGCTGTTGTCGTACCATGTTGTGAAGCAAGCATGAAATGCGGAGAAATCCTCCGGTTGTTTTCTTCAGTATCTATGGCAGCGTGTTCACTGTCGGTCAATGGATAACCGAGTACGGCATTATCGCGTATATAGGAAGCATAGGATGCACCTAATGTGGGATTGGCTGCATAATGGGAATATCCGCTACCGAAGTCTTCATCAAACTCATCCGGATTGGGAAGAGTAGAGAAATCAGCAACGAAAGAGTTCATTATATACATCTTTGTATTATTCTGTCCCTGGCTTCCACCGGGAGCATCAGCTGAGATATCGGCCCCGATATAAAGAGCCGGATATTGGGAGACAGTAATATTTTGAGTGAGTCCGGCACCATTTGCTACCTGAAAAGCTATATCCTTAGCTAAAAAGTTTTCAGGAAGTGGACTTGTTATAGTTATGTTGCCGGATTTTGCATTTGGGGTAACGGTAATATTTACCTCTTTTCCTCCGTTGGAAACTGCTGTCCCATTCACTGTAATCTGCTTAATCACTACGTCCGGTGTGGATGACTGGAAGGTAGTGGTAAACTGTGTACTGTTGGGCATAGATATCTTGGTATCTTTTACATAGATGAAGTTAATACCTTCTACAGAAACAAGTACTTCATGGGTACTCCAATCTTGTATAGTATATCCGGCATTCAACTGAACTGCGGAATGCGGATCGGTATCACCGTCCTTGTCTATGTTCACACGGATATCATACAAGCGGTTACGTTCCAGTTTATAGAGGCTTTCCGCTTGGTTTGTACTTCCGTCGGGTAGACGATAGTTTACTGGAATTTTGTAATAGTTCTGGTCTATGGTATTACCACCGGCATCCTTTACCGGGACGTTGATGAGCACATAAGTCTCCTGGTCTGTATCTTTCGTCCAGTCGTTGGCATAGGAATAAAGAATGAATTGATTGTTGTTACCTGCACCCGTATTTTGTTCCGTAAATGAGTTCATGCTCTGCAGATTAGGAATGTCTATATTTCCATCTGCAATGGATGAGCCACTGGCGGCATAGTTAACCATCTTTTTGGAAGGTATTCTATTGTCTATGGAGGTGTAACCGTTCATGTAGTTCAGGCTTATTCTTATTTTTGCGGCAGCACGTTTGAGAACGACAGGAATTTCTTTGTTGATAACGACTCCGTCATTCAGTACCATTGTTTGTTTGCCATCCATTAAGAAAGCATCCTGTTTCCTATCAGCATCCAGAGTAGGAGCGGCAAGTGCTTTCAGTTGTGGGAGAGACAGACCTGTAGTTGGAATCGTCTCCGTACTGTTGGCTACTACATAAATAGTATGGTTGGTATTTAGATCGAATTTCTCCTGTTGGGCAGTCAACATAGCTACATGTTCCTCCGTTCCGGTCAGTTCGGGAGAAAACGTGAAATGCTGGTAGAACAGACATTCATCTGCACCTTTACGGTATATGAAAACATCCAATGATTTTATTGTATTCTCATTGAGTGCCTCTTCACCCGGTTCTTCTGTTGCACGTGAAATAGCGGAACTGGGCATAGATAGTTTTAGAGTAATTCCTCTTGCCGGTTCTATTCCTGTTGATTCTATCGAGGAGTCATCATCGCAAGAGGTGAGACCCCAGAATAATGAGAGTATCAACGGGAGAATATATAGTTTGTTTCGTTTCATAATTCATCTTATTTATATTCGGTTTGACTGATTAAGATATCCGTATCACTGTCGCCCGGAAACTGGCGGGTACCGTTGCTTTGCTTCGGATTAATTTTGAGTTTGACACCTCCTACAGTTATATAGAAGTAAGTACTTTTGGGATTTCCGGCCCATCGTTTGGTGGCTCCTATTTTTATAGTATAAGCTTCACTACGGGATATACCTTGGGATACTGCCTGAACTCCGTTTATGGCGTCGTTGGTACTGAACGTAAAATCAAGTCCATTGCTTAAAGTGGCTGTCCACATAGCGCCTGCAGGGGCTGTCAAGCTAAAACTGTAGTTGGCATAAGAGGTCTCATTATGAGCTTCTCCATTTGATATATATGGAAATTGTACGATGCCGGTTGTGGCTCCGGTATCATTGCCATTATAGGGTTGAAGCTGATAATCATCATCTGTAACTGCTTGTCCGATTTCAGAATAGGTGATATCCCATGGATAAGGAGTTGTTTTTACTATTAACTGGTTATCCGGATGGTCGAGCATGGCTATGACACGGTAGACCGTATTATGTAGCAAGCTGTATTTATGGTTTGTCTGCCCATTGTCGGTTAAATACCCTTTGTAAGTGTAACTTGTTCCATCAAAAATTGCCTTTATACGGAGGTAAGGAGTGTTAGCATCTGGTATACCACCGGGAACCATATTCCGATAGGTATAGAATGAAGCATGTGCATTTGCCGGTACTATGCCTGATAAATCGGATGGCATGAGCTGTAGAGGTGTCCCTCCAAGAAATTCCTGAGAGCTATTCCGCAAATTTGCAGGTGTTGGCGTAGTTGTTGACTCCAAACTGCAATTGGTATTGAGTACTTGGTTTATAAAATCGATGGAGGTGACCGCTACGTCTGTCTTCTCTAACTCCCGGTTCTTAAACATATAGATATCTACTCGTGCTGCAAGCCGCTCCATAGGAACTTCAGCAACAACATATTCACTATTGATTGCAATTTCCTTTTTCCCAACCATCAGAAGATTGTTATCAGCAAAAATAGTACCGGATACAGTCAGGCCCTCTATTTGCTGCAACGTAAGTTCAGTGGTGATAGGAGTCGAAAATGTTTTGTCCGGATCATTGTAATTAGCAATTGCGTAAATTACCTTCGTTTGTGGGGATACATTCGTAGAACGTGAAAACTCTTGTAGCTTTTGCGGAGTAAATTCCGGAATCAATTCCGAATATTCACGGCGCTCGTCTGCTTTATTGAATATATAAAGAGCCAGACTTGAAAAACTACCTTCGTCTCCATTAATCAAGGCTGCGTTTGCTGAAGTTGTTTTGATCAGGAAACTTAGTCGGGCTTGATCGTTGCCTGTATCGGGTAATGAGGTCTCGTTTTCACTGCATGAATACAGCAAGAATGTCATTACAAACAGCTGCAAGCATATCCGGTATTTTGTTTTTAGCTTCATATATATAGGGGATTATAGCCCCGGTCTGATCACTTCTTCGTCCCAGGGTTTTACTGTGATGGAGGTTCCATTGAAGCGGATGCGGATACCCACTGTAGCTTCATTGATACCATCTACAGTAATATTATTGTCTTTCATGAAGTCCTTCAATTGCATGGTGTATAGTTCCTTATCGGTTTGGTTATCTTTCAATCGGAGAAATACTTCATTATCATTATTAAATCGTAGTACGTTGAACTTAGCTCCAAACTTTTGTGTGTTTGAATCGAAGTTAATCAACGGGAAATAAGAGATATGTTCGTTGGAAAACGTTTTGGTGAAATCCACTGTTGAACTTAGGTTACCCATTTCCATTCTGATGGGTAGAGTCGTCTCACGGGTATTACTGACTTCTAATCCTTCCAGTTCTATCTGCATCTTTATATGTGCACTACCGAAGAAAACAGTATCAGTTTTATATCCTTCATTGGCGATTGTTATTTCTCTTTCTCCAAAATACAGACTGTCATTGGTTGATATCAATTCTTTTGTGAAATAATGAGGTGCCCCGACTATACTGTTTTGTAGGGTGGAACCATCATTTATTCTCGTGTCGTTGAGTGAATTTCCCCAACATACTATGTGATATTGCCCACTTGGCAAGTTTAAGGTAGTGCCGCGTTGGCGGTTCAGTTCGTTTTTGTTAAGTACTGCTTTTTGTATGCACACATTATCCTGATTGTATACATACATATCTACCTTATCTATTTTTTGCGGAAAGATTTCCTTTATACCATCACCCAGGTAGCTGAAGTATAGAGTTGTCTCACAATCGTCCAGATCTTCTTTTATGCATCCTGTTACTGTTGCCAGTAACAAGATGTATAGAATTATGTCCTTTCTCATGTTCTTTATTCAGATTGATGATGAGGCTTATTGTTCCAGATCGAATCCCGGAGTAATTGTTTGCTCATTCCACGGGGCGATTGTAACATGTACCAACACATTATACTGTATATTACCTAAATCATTATCCAGCATTGGTATAAGCTCGATTTCCATGTTGTAAATTGTTCCGGATTTAAAATCTGCGGCAGTCATTTCCGTATTTACCTCTTTATAGTACTTTGTCAGGTTGGCAAAGCGGACGCTGCTTGCTAATCCGGGGTTAAACACTTCAGTATCGCTTGATTTAAAATCGGTGATATTTAAATCAGAAAGATCTATATGAAGCTGTGGCATAGCTGTACCCGGGAAGAAATTAAAACCATAACATTTGCCTGCCAGATCTAATGGTAAATTACCATAAGTACCGTCTGCATTATAAATATTGTAACTGGCGAATGATGCTGCATCTATAATAGGATTGGTGTCGAAGGTCCACATTCCATTTTGGATGTGTTTCTCAAACGTAGAATTCAAGAGCAGATTATCCATTGTTCCCGGAAGGTTATAGGTGTTGTAGAAGTTATTCATATATATACCTTTTACATTTCCTGAGAAACCTGTCCAGGTGATCGTTGCTTTTTTGTCTGTTCCATCAATGTTTCGGGTAAAATCGAAACTGCCGGCATTCTTAAATGAAATCTTTGTGATTTGCAGGCGGGCAACAATAGGGGCTATCGTAATTTGTGCAGTATAGGTCTTTCCTGCGGTTGGAGTAGGATCGATTGGTTCATTTTGAATCGGTGTCAAATCATCGTCCATACCATAATATAGTACTCCACTACCTTGCTGATCTGCCAGTTTGGTATTTATCACATTGTTATTTACGGCATTTCCCGGATTTCCGTAAACATACACTTTAGAGACTGACTGGGGGATATTGATAAACTTCAATCCTTTAGCCGGATCAGTCAGTTTATTCCAGTCTGAGTTGAGAACTGCATCTTTAGTAACTGACTTGGAAGTAATGATCTTACCACTGGCGTCAGTCAGATTGATTAATACACTGTTTACATTTGGTGCATTTGCTATGATGATATCTGATGGAGAAGAAGCTCTTGTTTCTATTCCACCAAGTGATACTGAAAGGGATTTTATTTCATTCTGTGAAATGGCGATATCATCTTCTTTGTCACTGCAAGAGAATAATAGCATACTTGCTACTCCTGCCAATAATAACTGTTTAATTTTCATGTCTTTAAATAATAACTGTTTATAAATATTCCCAATGCTTTGTTTGTTTACGTACGTCTAGTTGGGATCATTACAACAATGGTTGCATAGGAAAGTTTTGAATGCAGTTACTATTTTCTACTGGAAATAATCAAAAAAGGGATCTTTTTATGAATTTTATCCAATATTGTATTCGTTACAACTTTTGTTAACTGTGCCAGATGAGTTAATCTTCTTTTGAAGATATTGCGGCAAGTAAATATTATGCCTGCCTAATACTGTAATATCATAAAATAAGTGTTGCTTGAAAAGTTTGTGAATCGGGAGATGAAAGCAACTTTAATCACTTTACCTGATTACCGCCCCATAAGCACAATGATATTTTGATAATTTGTTGATATTTATTGACTGTAATAGGGCGTTTTGTAACTCCTTGATTATTAGTCTGATATGACAGACCCTATTCAGTATACGACAGAGCCCTATTCAGTATACGACTGAATGGCATTCACTATACGACTGAATTAGGTTCAATATACTACTTTTCTTTAACCATATGTTATTTGTAAATAATATGTGATATTATTCTGTCCTTGTCGTAGTTCATGACCGTACCGTTTTAAATGAAATATTAGTTTTTCGAAATAGAAGTATTGTTTTTAAAGCCCAATTTGCTTAATGTTGAGAAATGTATTTACTAAATAAGGACTGTTCGGTAAAGTTTGGACAGATTGGATATTTTATTAATTTTCTTTTGTTGACGTATTGCAGTGCCCAACAGTGCGTCAATTTGTGGGAACTACCTTGATACGTAGTCCAATAAGTAATTTTATGGAAATATACTGTAGTTTAAGATTAAGTGTTTAATAAATATAATTTTATTAATTTTCCTGATTCTTTATTGTCTCTATTCTTTTTTTATTTAATTTTGTCTGCACTATTTTATGTGGGAATTAAACTCAAACCATAATAAATAACAGATAGCTATGACACAAATAATAGAATTACAAGGTACGGAGAAACGGTTGTATCAACTTGTAGCTCCTTTAGTAATGAATCCGGAAGTCTTAAAACAGAACTATAATTATCCTTTCCGTACGTCGGAAAGTTTTGTGTGGTTTGTTGCAGTGGATGGAAAAGAAGTTGTAGGTTTTATACCGCTGGAGTATAAAAAGCGGGAAGCAGTTATTAATAACTATTATATAAGGAATAATAATGCAGAAGTATTAAAAGCTCTTTTGGAAAAGATCATAGCCAAAATGGATGAAGATAAACAATTGAGTTCAGTTACATTTGTAGAGCATCAGGACATATTTAAGGAATTAGGCTTTTCAGTAGAGAAAGAGTGGAAGCGCTATGTGAAAATGAATAAGGAGAATTAAAAATGGGGGAGGCTCAAAAGAATGTATATGAATTAGCACAAGAACGGCTACATATTATATTTAAGGAGTTCGATAACATCTGCGTGTCCTTTTCCGGAGGGAAAGACAGTGGTGTATTACTGAACTTGTGTATCGACTATATCCGGCGCAATAATCTCAAGCGGAAACTTTGTGTTTACCATATGGATTATGAAATCCAATATAGCATGACAATTGATTATGTAGACCGTATTCTGGAAGCAAACAAGGATATTCTGGAAGTCTACAGGGTATGTGTGCCTTTTAAAGTCACCACTTGTACATCTATGTATCAGAATTACTGGCGTCCCTGGGATCCGGAGATGGAAGAAATATGGGTGCGGCAGATGCCAAAGGGAAGTATGGACGTAAAGAGCTTTCCCTTTTATACCGATGCAATGTGGGACTATGAATTCCAAATGCACTTTGCCAAGTGGTTGCATGAAAAAAGAGATGCGGTTCGTTCTTGTTTTCTAATCGGTATTCGTACACAGGAGAGCTTCAATCGCTGGCGCAGTATTCATCTTGCGCGGAAATATCAAATGTATCACAACTATCGTTGGACTTCTAAGATAGGAAACGATATTTTCAATGCATATCCTATATTCGATTGGAAAACGACGGATATCTGGGTAGCTAATGGAAAATTCGGATGGGATTATAATCATTTATATGATTTATATTATAAAGCTGGCGTTAACATTGAACGTCAACGTGTAGCAAGTCCATTTCTATGTGAAGCTCAGGAAAGTCTCCGGCTTTATAAAGTGATTGATCCTGCTACCTGGGGTAAGATGGTGGGGCGTGTGAACGGGGTGAACTTTACTGGAATTTATGGCGGAACACATGCTATGGGATGGCAAACCGTTCGCTTGCCGAAGGGGTATACCTGGAAAGAATTTATGCAGTTCCTGCTTTCTACATTGCCTGAGAGTACCCGGCGTAATTACTTGAAGAAATTGACCGTTAGTATTGAATTCTGGCGTACGAAAGGCGGATGCCTTAGTGAAGAGACCATTCAAAAGCTCAGGGATGCCGGTGTGTCGCTGGAAGTAGTGAATACTACTAATTACAAGACACATAAGAAACCTGTGAAGATGGACTATCTGGACGATATTGAAATTTCTGAGTTTCGTGAGATTCCCACTTATAAGAGAATGTGTGTCTGTATCCTGAAAAACGATCATGCCTGCAAGTATATGGGATTTGCCTTAAACAAAGAAGAAGCATACAAACGAGATAAAATAATGGAACAATTCAAAAATATGATGTTATGAGTGTAGATCAAAGTCCGGTATATGCTGTGAAAGCTGTACCTTTGGAAAAAATAGTGGCGAATGATTATAATCCCAACATCGTGGCGCCTCCTGAAATGAAACTATTGGAACTTTCTATTTGGGAAGATGGTTTTACGATGCCTTGTGTATGTTACTACGATAATGAAACTGACCGTTATATATTGGTTGATGGATATCATCGTTATAGCGTATTGAGAAGTTCTAAACGTATTTATCAACGGGAAAATGGCTTGCTGCCTGTAGTAGTGATTGATAAAGAGCTTTCTAACCGCATGGCGTCTACCATTCGGCATAATCGTGCGCGTGGCTCACATAATATAGAGTTGATGTGCCACATTGTGGCTGAGTTGGATAAAGCAGGCATGTCCGATCAATGGATTATGAAAAATATTGGCATGGATCGGGATGAATTACTCCGTTTGAAGCAGATTTCCGGTTTGGCGGATTTGTTTTCGGACAAGAGTTTTAGTATTCCGAACCCGGTTGAAACACCGGTTCCCGAAGAATAAAATGCTTAAAATGGGCATTTTTGTTTCTATTATGTTCTTTTGTTATCCTTAACAAGTGAAATATCCTGTTACAAACTTGCATAAGTTAACCAAATCTCCTACTTTTGCCAACATAAACAAACGAACAGGTTACATGTGTCTTCGGGCATTATAAAATTCTTACATGAAAAAAATATTGGTTAGCGGAGGTGCTGGGTTTATAGGGTCGCACTTATGCACAAGGTTAATAAATGAAGGGCATCATGTCATATGCCTGGATAACTTATTTACCGGTGCAGAAACGAATATAGAGCATCTGAAGAACAATTCTCATTTTGAATTTGTGAATCATGATGTAGAATTTCCCTATCTCATTGAAGGCCTTGATGAGATTTATAACTTGGCTTGTCCGGCATCACCGATACATTACCAATATGATGCGATCAAAACGATTAAGACTTCCGTACTGGGAGCTATTAATATGTTGGGATTGGCGAAGAAGACAAATGCTAAGATTTTACAAGCTTCGACAAGTGAAGTATATGGTGATCCGGTAGTACATCCTCAGGTAGAAAGTTATTGGGGAAATGTGAATCCGATTGGCATCAGATCTTGTTATGATGAAGGAAAACGTTGTTCTGAGACTTTGTTTATGGATTATCATCGTCAAAACAATATTCGTATTAAAATAATTCGTATCTTTAACACGTATGGCCCACGGATGTTGCCGAATGATGGTAGAGTAGTCTCTAATTTTGTTGTTCAGGCACTGCAAAACCATGATATAACAATCTATGGGACAGGGGATCAGACTCGAAGCTTTCAGTATATTGATGACCTGATAGAAGGAATGGTGCGAATGATGAATACAGAGGATGAATTTATTGGCCCGGTAAACCTTGGAAATCCGAATGAATTTTCCATTCTTGAACTGGCAGAGAAAGTCATTCAACTGACAGGATCTAAATCGAAGTTGGTATTTAAGCCGCTTCCGCATGATGATCCGAAACAGCGCCAACCTGATATTACGCTGGCAAAAGAGAAACTGAATTGGCAGCCAACAATTGAATTGGGAGATGGCTTGCAGAAGATAGTGGAATATTTTAAGGAATATCGTTATAGAAATTAATAGATAAACGGGAAAACAATATAGTATAAGATGAATATGGAAATAAATCCTTCTGAGTACAAGATTCTCATCGTTGACGATGTGATGTCCAACGTTTTGTTGTTGAAAGTACTCTTAACAAATGAAAAATTTGCTATCGCTACGGCAAGTAACGGTCGGCAAGCATTGGAGCAGGTAGATAAGGAAAACCCGGATTTGGTGTTGCTGGACGTGATGATGCCGGACATGAGTGGTTTTGAGGTGGCACAGCATTTGAAAGCAAACCCTAAGACCGCAGATATTCCTATCATCTTCCTGACTGCGCTAAACAGCACGACGGACATTGTAAAAGGTTTCCAGGTGGGAGCGAATGACTTTATCTCCAAACCTTTCAATAAGGAAGAGCTGATTATTCGTGTAACCCACCAGATTTCGCTGGTAGCCGCCAAACGCATTATTTTAAATAAGACCGAAGAGCTGCAACGTACCATTGCCGGACGTGATAAACTTTATTCGGTGATTGCTCATGATTTGCGTTCTCCTATGGGTTCTATCAAGATGGTGCTGAACATGCTGATACTGAATCTGCCGGCTGAGAAGATCGGTGATGAGATGTATGAGCTGTTGACAATGGCAAACCAGACGACAGAAGATGTATTCTCATTGCTGGATAACTTGCTGAAGTGGACGAAGAGCCAGATTGGTAAGTTGAATGTAGTATATCAGGATATTGATGTGGTAGAAGTTGTGGATGGAGTGATAGATATCTTTAATATGGTAGCTGGTCTGAAGAAGATTACCATCCGTGAAGAGAAACCGGAGAAACTGGCTGTATCTGCAGATATAGATATGCTGAAAACCGTGGTACGCAACTTGATAAGCAATGCTATTAAGTTCAGCAACGAAAATTCTGAAGTGTTGGTAAAACTGGAGGAAAAAGATGGTATGGCAGTAGTCAGTGTGCAAGATCACGGTTGTGGTATTGACGAAGAAGGACAAAAGAAACTGCTGCATACAGATACACACTTCAGTACCTTCGGTACAAACAATGAAGAAGGTTCCGGTTTGGGATTACTCTTGTGTCAGGACTTTGTAGTGAAGAATGGTGGTAAGCTGTGGTTTACTTCCAAAAAAGGCGAAGGTTCTATATTCAGCTTCTCACTCCCGTTGAAAAAGTAAATATTGTATTAAAGACAGACCGTCTGTTTCATGCAAACAGACGGTCTGTTTTTTTATCGCCTGCATAGCTCTCTGAAATCACAGAACTCACATTTCTTGGTATCTTCAGTTTGGGTGAAAGCTTCTTCCGGATTGTATATTTCTTGCAAAAGAGTTTGCAGACGTTCACGAAATTCATCTTCATAGAAAGCAAAGTTATTGACCGGTATCTTGGGTTGGCGTGCTTCTCCCATTTCAATAACAGGGGAATACGTCTCTGACGCTGCGCGATGAATATAAAGTAGGGAAGGGGCTACTTTCAATGACTGCTTGCGGCACATAATAGAAGCATACAAGAAAGTCTGGAAAATGTAATTCGGACGTCCGTCGGCAGGTGTGAATAGCTGCTTGATGTTTTCGGGTGTCTTTGGGCTACCTCCGGTTTTATAGTCTACTATACGCAAAGTGTCATCTTTGCTATCTATACGGTCAATGGTACCACCGATGTTCAATGCTAACTTTCCTTGCGGAGTTTCGATTTCTATAATTTCCGTTACCTTCTTTTCCATACCTTCCATAAAGAAAGGTGCATATTGCAGATCGTTGCGCAGCAGTTGGCGGAGATATGATGTGATTACTTTTGCATTGATAAGCTGCGTACCGTTATACTCCGGCTTTTCGGTGAGGGCTACGTGGAAGAACTCCTCTTTGAAAGCGGTATCTACATAGTTCTGCAATTTTATATCATTGCTCAATACTTGCTCCAAATCATCTTTTCGAATTTCTTTTCCGTTTGCAGTCAAATCTTTATAGACTAATTCGGCTGCACGGTGGAAGATTGTACCAAACAGAGCAGAGTCTATTTCAGCGCTTACCTCATCGGGAGCCTTTAAACCGGCTACATAGCGGTAATAGAATTTCAATCTGCAATCCAGGTAAGTATTAAGTGCTGAAGGTGAAAATAAGGATCGCGGATGGCGGTTCACATCATACCTTTCGTACATTCTTGTTATGATTTCCGGTGTTTTCTCAACGCTAATTTCTCTACCACTTTGAGGAGACTGTCCGGCTTCAAGGTATTCTCGTGAAATGGTATGTGGAGATTCAACAAGGAATTGCAACATGAAACGAGACATTTCTCTGCGATTCAATCCTTCCGAAGCAGTATTATATAATAAGGTGACATTTTCGGCACGTTGTATCAGGCGGTAGAAGTAATACGCATATACGGCATTCTTATGTTCGATAGTAGTCATGCCGAAAGCTTTCCTCAGATTGTATGGAATAAAGGAAGAATCACCACCTGCTTTGGGTAGTTGCCCTTCGTTGAGCGAAAGCATAATAAGATTACGAAAGTCGAGATTACGTGTTTCCAATACTCCCATCACCTGCATACCAATAGCAGGCTCGCCATGGAAAGGAATGTTTGAAGTGGCAAGTAATCGGCAGAGCAGACGTCTCAATGTTTCAATTTGTATGTTCAATTCTCCATTGTCAATCAGGTTCAGCAGACGGTTGATGAGAGTATAACTTTTAAATAGAGACTCCCGGTAAAGTTGGTTGAAGATATCATCTGTTTCTTGTTCTTGCTGATAGAGGACAGCAACTTCGCGTAACATCTCCGTGAGGTATTGACAAAGGGCTGAAATACCTGTTTTAGGAGTGAATACTTGTTCCAAAAAAGTATCTTGCTTTAGTTCGGAAGGTAAAGGGAAGAATCGGTTGTCTCTCGTTAATTGTTTCTCTAAACCTTCTGCAGAAGTGGAGAGCTGACGTGTATAGGGATGCTTTAGTACAGACTGTACAGCTTCGTATTGATAGCGTCCCGTATCTCTGCGATAACCTGTAGTCTGCAATTCGATGAGTGCACTGACGAAACTGTATACGGGTGTTTGTGCTAAAGGAAATCCCATGGTTATATTTACATTCTTTACTTCAGATGGAATGGAGTGAAGTACAGGTAGCAGAAGTGCTTCGTTACAAAGAACTACTGCATTTTCTTTCTCTTTCACAGGAGTCTCCGGTAGGCCTTTTTTCGTTACGGAACGTATCCATTCCGGTAGATAGCGTGCTTGTGCATTCTCAGTCGGAGCAGAGATGAAACGTACATTTTTAGGTTTCCGCAATGTGTCAAAAACTGATTCCGGCAATTCGTTGGGGAATATTTTCAGATTACGAAGAATGAATTCTCCCGCCTCGTGTGTGTAGGGAGGTGTATTTTCACGGGGCAGGCGGGTGTAGAAGACATCATAATCCCAATAAAACAATGCTTTTCCGGCCTCGCGCAAGCGTTCAAAGAACTTGGTTTCCACTTTGTTTAGTACGTTGAAACCAACAAAAACGTAATGCTCATACTTTAGTTTATCCGGCTGTAATTCCTCCATTACATAGCGATACATCATGCCTTCGTAAGCAATGCCGAGTTCTGCAAGATTGTGGCGGTAATGGTGATAGATATCGCCTAATTTATCCCATAAAGAAATGAATTTCTCCTTAAGCTGTGTCCGGCGTTCGATAGAGAAATTTTGGAAAAACTGACGAATGGCTTCTTCCTGCTCGGAGTCAAGGAAGTCGTAATCGTCCATTATATTTTTCAAATCCTGCAGGTTAGAGAATAACCGGTCAGCATCTACAAGATTCTTGTCCACATCGTCGAAATCACTGGTAAGTAATTCTCCCCAGAAGTAGAAGTCATCGAGTGTTTCTTCGCTGCGGGTTTCTTCACGGAAGACTTTATAGAGTTCGCATACCAACCGGATAGGGTCTCCGGATTTCCACGGGGAGAGTTGCCGGAACAGTTCACTGATACTGACATAGGCAGGCGACCATATGGGGCGGTCGCTTTGCATTGCCAGATATTCGTTAAAGAACAGGCTGGCACGTTTATTGGGGAAAACGATGGCTACTCTTGAAAGATCGTTTCCTATCTTTTGGTAAAGGTCTTGGGCTACTAATTGGAGAAATGTTTGCATACTACCGTTGTATCTATACTTTTTCTATTAAATCTTCTTCCACATACCAAAGGTATCCTTCTATGTTTTCTTTCAGATACCCCATGCGAGTGAGCAATTGCATATACCCTTGCACTTGCTTATTATACTTTTTATTTTGTTTTCCGAATTTGAAATCTATAACGACAATCTCATTGCCGCGCATCATTACACGGTCGGGTCGGCGGGTACGTAGTTCACCTCTTTCCTGCCAGATGATATCACATTCATTGAACAGGTGCCAGCTTCCCGAATACCAGTCTTGAACTTGGGGAAGCGAGAATGCATGATGGGTCAGTTCCCGGATTTTCTCTTCCGTTTCGGGTTTTCCGATAATACCTTCAAAGACAAGTTGGTCAATAGCATTATCAATATCTTCCTCTGTTTCAATGGCTGAGAAAAGGGTATGTAAAAGTCGTCCCCGGTTTATGAAGCGATTGTCGGATTCTTCTTCATCAACTCCCTGGATAAAGTCCGCAGAACGGTTCGACTGTCGGAATTCTATATCATGCCTCATGCTTTCCATGTGTACCGGGAGTTTGTCAGGCTTTTGTGCAAGGCGATTGGCAGAAACCTTAGGGGCGTCGGGTAGGTGTTCATCTGTTCCTGTGTGCTTTGATGGACAGAGTTCTCCATTTTCAAAAGGTTCTTCTTCATCCCAGTTTTCATCACCTTCCCGGGTGGCTACTTGTGGCAGAGCATTTGCCAATAATTCCGACATGGTACCTTTTTGCCCTTTCTTGCACCAGAAAATTAGATTCTTTCCGGCACGGGTGAAAGCTACATAAAGTAGGTTCAGGTTATCCACCCAGAGTTGCAGGCGTTCATCCAGATAATTTTGCCGATACACAGATTCCGCCATGGTAGAGGAATAATTTACCGGAACGATGTCGAGTGTACTGAATGGTGCTTCCGTAGGTGAACACCATATCAATTGATTATTAGTTTCATTCTCGAGTTTCCAGTCACAGAAAGGAATGAGAACGGTATGAAATTCCAGTCCTTTTGATTTATGAATGGAAAGGATACGGATGCCGTCCATTTCTCCACTGGGGATAGTCTTATTACATAATGTCTCGTTCCAGTAGCGGATAAATGCGTCCAGGTCCGAAGAATTATTTTGAAGGTATTCAGTGACAGCATCGAAGAAGGAAAAAAGGTAAGCATCCTGCTCTTCAATCCGTTTCATATCAAACAGGCTGAATAATTCTTCCAACAATTCGTAAAGTGGCATTAATCGGAGAGTTTCCATACCTGTAACGAATGCTACGGGCAGTGCTTCTTCAGGTTTCGCGGTCAGTAAGCTGTCCCAGTTGCCTCCCTGTTTTTTGATTCCTAATTCATAGTTCATCATGAGCGATGCGCATGCCACCTTGTCTTCCGGATTGGATAAGTAGCGTAAGGCATCTATCAACATACAGATGGCCTGTGAAGCATCCAGTCGGAATGCCTCGTCCGAGACGACAGGCAGGTGCATGGTCTTGTCAAAATAGTCAGCAATGGGAGGGATATTTTTATTTTTGCGTACCAGAATGGTGATATCGTTTAGCTTCACGCCTGCTTCCAGTAACCGTTGCACTTCTTCTCCTAACGAGATAATGGTGAGTTCTGTATAGTCATGTTCTTCGTCCGGTTCCAGAAAGGTTGCTTTGATGTATCCTTTAGCTTCCGTTCGTGGCGATTCCTGGGCAACATCTGCATAAGCCCGTTGCAGGGGATGACAGTCTTCTTGCAGCTCTTTCAGGTGGAGCATATTTAGATATTCCACGGCTGCGGTAAATAAGTTATTATTGAAGCGGATGACATTCGTTTCACTTCGACGGTTGGTCTTAAGTGTTTCTACACGTACCGGAAAAGGGAAAGAAGAATCTTTTGTACCCAGCGTGTTCAATATTCCCCAGTCGCCGTTTCGCCAGCGATAGATAGATTGTTTCACATCTCCTACGATCAAACTGTCCGCTCCTTGTGAAAGACCTTCAAGTAGCAGAATCTTGAAATTATCCCATTGCATCCGGCTGGTGTCCTGAAATTCATCGATCATTACGTTTCGTATATTGGCACCGATTTTTTCGAATACGAAGGAAGAATCCCCATCCCGTACCAGATTATGGAGCAGTGCATTCGTATCTGATAATAGGAAGCGGTTATGTTCCCGGTTCAGTTCACGCACTTCTTCGTCGATATGGGCAAGTAACTGTAATTTATTCAAGTGTTGCAGGGACAGTCGGCAACTATTTACGATCTTATTGTTTCTTGGTCTGAAAGTTTCAGCATCCTGTAATAACGGGAGTAAGCTTGTTTCGGCCAGCCGAATAATTTCGTTTTTCTGTGCAGATGTTTTGGTAGCCCAGTTTTTGGCATCATCCAGACTGTTCTTCAGTGTGGCATTTACTGTATCTTTATCTGATAAACGCCCATCCCGCAGTTTGCGAAAATAGCTGCCTATACCTCGTGCCCCACCTTTCAGATCTTCCGGTGTGAGGGCATGTGCTTCCAGTTCGCCAATGAATTGGTCGTAGAAACCTTTCATTTGTTCCAGGGCTTCCGTTTCCATTTCCCTCAGTTCGTTGCGGTATAGCTTGATAGTATTGGGATCTTTCAGTTGTTGGCGGAGTCCTTCACCTTGTTCTATATAACCTTCATCGAAGATATTCCAGCCAAAGCGTTTGATTTCATTGGATACATTCCAGCGTTTATCATCGGCAATACGCTCGTTGATATAGTCCAGTAGCCAGGCCAATACGGGAGAGGATGGAGTTAGTTTCTCTATCAGACTGTCCACTGCATCACTCAGAACTTCGGTATTATTCAGTTCGATATTGAGGTTCGGGCTTAGTTCCAGTTCGCGTGCCAAATTACGCATCACAGATTGGAAAAAAGAGTCGATGGTTTCCACCCGGAAACGACTGTAATCGTGCAACATGTACTGTAAAGCGGTTCCGGCTGCCAGGCGGATATCGTCTTCAGACAGGCTCTTCCGTTGTAAGTCTTCTCGGATACGGTTCAGGTAGGGTTCGGATGCCGGATCGCTTACCCAAATTCCGTAGAGTTGTTGCAGGATGCGCTCTTTCATCTCTGCCGTAGCTTTATTGGTGAAGGTTACGGCAAGAATTTGCCGATAAGCCCTTGGGTTGAGTATCAAGTGTTTGATGTACTCTACAGCGAGGGTAAATGTCTTTCCAGAACCGGCTGAGGCTTTATATACTAATAATTCCATGTAAACTTACGAGATTGAACTTTGGTACAAACATACGCAAAAAGCATGAATTAGAGGGTATGTCTATGGCAATTCTATCTGTTAATTTTGATTCAAACGAGGGGTATGGACATAAAAAAAGGAGTACCGCTGTACTCCAACCTTTGTTAACCTTAAATCTAATACTATGAAAAACACAGTGCAAAGATACGGACTTTTGGAATACTTGCAAATTATCCAAAAGAAAAAGTATGTTTAATAACACTTATTAGCCAAAATAGCTTCTAATTCTATTTATTTTAAGAAAAAGAACGCTTCCTTTCATCTTCTACCTACCAACTCCGTATCAACGCCGTACCAAGTCCGTACCAAGTCCAAGCGTATAGATACGGAGTAAATACGGACCTGACACGGTTCGGATAAGCAGGAAGAGAGAAAGCAACACTGATATGCTATGCTTTCTCTTTCAACAGATCTTCCATTTTCAGTAATTCGTCACGATATTGTGCTGCTTCGATGAAGTCGAGCTTCTTGGCAGCCTCCTGCATGAGTTTTCTGGTACGTTCGATACTCTTTTCCAGTTGTGGGCGAGACATGTATTGCACAATAGGATCGGCAGCAATACTGGCGGAATTCTCTTGCTCGACGTAGGGACGGGGAGTAGTTGTTCCTTTTTCGGTAAAGCCATTTTCCAGTGCAGTATTGGATGCAAATACATTGAGGTTCTTCGCCTTTTTGATTTGTTGGGGAGTGATACCATGTTCCTCATTATACTTTAGCTGCTTTTCACGGCGGCGGTTGGTTTCGTCAATCGTCAATTGCATGCTTTCTGTGATACGGTCGGCATACATGATAACCATACCATTTACATTTCGGGCGGCACGTCCGGCAGTCTGCGTCAGTGAGCGGTGTGAGCGTAGGAAGCCTTCTTTGTCTGCATCAAGAATTGCCACGAGTGAGACTTCCGGCAGGTCTAATCCCTCACGCAACAGATTGACCCCGATAAGTACATCGTATAATCCTTCACGCAGATCACTCATAATCTTCACGCGTTCCAATGTGTCTACATCGCTATGGATGTAGTTACACTTCACATTGTTATTCAGCAGGAATTCCGTCAACTCTTCTGCCATGCGTTTGGTAAGCGTAGTAACCAGCGTACGTTCGTTCTTTTCGATACGAATCTGGATTTCCTCCATGAGGTCGTCTATTTGATTGTGACTGGGACGTACTTCAATAATCGGATCGAGCAAGCCGGTAGGGCGAATAACTTGTTCCACAACAACACCTTCCGACTGAATCAATTCATAATTGGCAGGTGTGGCACTTACATAAATTACTTGTTTTGCCATCTCCTCAAACTCTTCAAATTTCAACGGACGATTGTCCATGGCAGCCGGAAGGCGGAAACCATATTCTACAAGGTTGATTTTACGGGCACGGTCACCACCATACATGGCACGTATTTGAGGGACGCTCACATGACTTTCATCTATAACGATCAGAAAGTCTTCCGGGAAGAAATCCAATAAACAATAGGGGCGACTACCGGCACTACGACCGTCAAAGTAGCGCGAATAGTTTTCAATACCAGAGCAATGACCTAATTCGCGTATCATTTCCATATCATATGTTACCCGTTCCTGGAGGCGCTTTGCTTCAAAGGGGCGTCCTTCACTTTCAAACCATCGCACTTGTTTATGCAGATCATCTTCTATCTCATGGATAGCCCGCAGGGTGGCCTCTTTGGAGGTCATGAAGAGGTTGGCTGGATATATTTTGTATGCATCGAAACGAGCGATGGTCACACCGCTTATCGGATCGACTTCTTCGATACTGTCTACTTCATCTCCCCAGAAAATAATGCGCAGCAGATTATCTGCATAAGCCAGATAGATGTCTACCGTATCTCCCTTCACACGGAAGTTACCGCGGTTCAGATCAATATCATTGCGTACATAGAGGCTGTCTACCAGGCGACGCAGGAAAACATTCCGGCTGAATGCCTTTCCTTGTTGTACTTCTATCACATTCTCATAGAAATCCGACGGATTTCCCATACCGTATATACAAGATACAGAAGACACTACCACCACATCTTTCCGACCTGAAAGTAGGGAAGAGGTGGCTGCAAGCCGCAGTTTGTCTATCTCATCATTGATGGCAAGGTCTTTTTCTATATAAGTATCCGAAGATGGCAGATAAGCTTCGGGTTGGTAATAATCATAATAAGAAACGTAATACTCTACAGCATTATTGGGGAAGAAAGCTTTAAACTCACTGTAAAGCTGCGCTGCCAATGTCTTGTTATGGCTCAATATTAACGTTGGTTTATTGATATTGGCAATCACATTGGCTATGGTGAACGTCTTTCCCGAACCGGTGACACCAAGTAATGTTTGTGCGGGAACTCCCTGAAGTACGCCCTCAGTGAGCTCTGCAATAGCTTCCGGCTGATCTCCGGTTGGCTTATAGGCGGATGTTAATTCAAATTTATTCATTTTCTCTCCTTATGGACGGCAATATTCGGGAAAATACTTGAGATAAACAAAATTTTTTTATTCCTTTGCAGGAAATAAGAATTAATAATAACCATCAATGTAATACAACAAAGACATGATTTGGAATGAAAGCATCGAATGTATGGATCGTGAAAGCCTTCGCAAAATCCAGAGCATTCGCCTTAGAAAGATCGTGGAGCATGTTTATCACAACACTCCTTTCTACCGTAAAAAAATGCAGGAACTGGGAATTACCCCGGACGATATTAACAGTATAGACGACATTGTAAAACTTCCTTTTACTACAAAATACGACCTGCGCGATAATTATCCTTTCGGACTTTGCGCTGTACCTATGAGTCAGATCGTACGTATCCATGCCTCGTCCGGTACAACAGGAAAACCTACTGTAGTGGGATATACCCGTAAAGACTTATCTTCTTGGGCAGAATGCCTTTCGCGTGCGTTTACAGCTTATGGTGCGGATAGTTCCGACTTTTTCCATGTGGCTTACGGATATGGTTTGTTTACCGGTGGTCTGGGTGCACATGCAGGTGCGGAAAACATAGGAGCTTCTGTTATTCCGATGTCGAGTGGTAACACAGAGAAGCAGATTACTTTGATGCATGATTTCGGTTCTACGGTGCTTTGCTGCACGCCTTCGTATGCGCTTTATCTCGCGGATGCCATTAAAGACTCCGGTCTTTCACGTGAAGAGTTCAAGTTGAAGATTGGTGCTTTTGGTGCAGAACCCTGGACAGAGAACATGCGTAATGAAATTGAAGAAAAATTAGGTATAAAAGCCTATGACATATATGGACTGAGTGAAATAGCTGGTCCTGGTGTGGGGTATGAGTGTGAGTGTCAGCATGGCACTCACCTTAATGAAGATCATTATTTTCCTGAAATCATCAATCCGAATACACTGGAACCTGCGGCTCCGGGTGAAACGGGTGAGTTGGTCTTTACGCATCTCACTAAAGAGGGCATGCCTTTGTTGCGTTATCGCACCAAGGATCTAACCGCTCTGCATTATGACAAATGTACTTGTGGGCGTACGCTTGTTCGTATGGATCGCATCCTCGGTCGTAGTGATGATATGCTTATTATTCGTGGAGTCAATGTATTCCCGACTCAGATAGAATCCGTTATCCTTGAAATGCCGGAATTTGAGCCGCATTACCTTCTGATTGTAGACCGCAAGAACAATACCGATACTATGGAGTTGCAGGTTGAAGTGCGCCCGGAATACTATTCGGATGAAATTAACAAGATGCTGGCATTAAAGAAGAAAGTGGCAGCTCGCTTGCAAAGTGTGCTTGGACTGGGAGTAGATGTACGCCTGGTAGAACCTCGCAGCATTGAACGCAGTGTTGGTAAGGCTAAACGGGTTATCGATAAACGGAAACTTTAATTAATTATAAATTATGAATTATAAATTATTAATTACCTGTGGGATGTCCGTAATTTATCATTCATCATTCATCATTCATCATTCATCATTAATAATTAAGATCATGGTAGCAAAACAACTTTCTATTTTCCTTGAAAACAAGTCCGGTCGTCTGACCGAAGTGACTGAAGTGCTTGCGAAAGAAGGTGTCAATCTTTCCGCTCTCTGTATTGCCGAGAATGCTGATTTTGGTATTCTTCGTGGCATTGTATCTGAACCGGATAAGGCATATAAAGCTTTGAAAGATAATCATTTTGCAGTGAATGTAACGGATGTGGTAGGCATTAGTTGTCCCAATATTCCGGGATCATTGTCAAAAGTCCTGCGCTTCTTGTCCGATGAAGGTGTTTTCATCGAATACATGTATTCGTTTGCTAATGGTAACACTGCTAATGTTATCATCCGTCCCAATGACATGGAGAACTGCATCCGTGTGCTGACTGAAAAGAAAGTGGACTTGCTTGCAGCAAGTGATTTGTATAAATTATAATGACCGTTATTTTCGACCGTTCATTATCCCGTTTTGTCGTGAATAGACGGGCGTTTGTCGGTCAATGTCTGGTTTTTGAAAAATTAAGGTTCGTATCGTTGCTTTATTCGATGCGAACCTTTATCTTTGCACATTATTTGAAAAGCTAAGAATGAAGAAGAATATCTTAATAACTTTGCTTGCAGCAATATTGCTCTCCTCGTGTGGAGAGTACAATAAACTGTTAAAAAGCACCGATTATGAATATAAGTATGAGGCGGCAAAGAACTACTTCGCAAAAGGGCAGTACAACCGTGCAGCAACGTTGCTTAATGAGTTAATTGCTATCCTCAAGGGTACAGACAAAGCAGAGGAATCCCTCTACATGCTGGGTATGAGCTATTATAACCAGAAAGACTACCAAACGGCAGCTCAGAGTTTTGTCCAATATTATAATGTATATCCCCGTGGTACGTTTGCAGAATTGGCACGTTTTCATGCAGGTAAGGCATTGTATCTGGATACCCCGGAACCTCGTCTCGACCAGTCTGGTACTTACAGTGCTATTCAGCAGTTGCAGATGTTCATGGAGTACTTCCCGCAGAGTTCAAAGAAAGATGAAGCTCAGGATATGATATTCAAATTGCAGGATAAGTTGGTGATGAAAGAGTATCTTTCAGCCAGAATGTATTACAATTTGGGTAACTATTTGGGAAATAACTATCAGTCTTGTGTGATTACTGCACAAAATGCTTTGAAGGATTATCCTTATACGAATCTTCGCGAAGATCTGTCTATCCTTATTCTGCGTGCCAAATTTGAAATGGCCATATATAGTGTGGAAGATAAGAGAGCAGAGCGTTATCGTGAAACGGTGGATGAATATTATGCTTTCAAGAATGAGTTTCCTGAAAGTAAATATATGAAGGAAGCCGAGAGAATCTTTAAGGATTCCGAGAAGATGTTGAATGAGGATAAGCAAACAGATATAGGATAATATTAATTTAGATATTTATGGATTATAAGAAGACAAATGCTCCTGGCACCACGGTTACCCGTGACATGATGGAGTTGTGTGCAGATACCGGTAACGTGTATGAAACCGTAGCTATTATAGGTAAGCGTTCGAATCAGATCAGTGTAGAGATCAAGAATGATCTTTCTAAGAAACTGGCAGAGTTTGCTTCCTATAATGACAATCTGGAAGAAGTGTTCGAGAACCGGGAGCAGATTGAAATTTCACGCTATTATGAGAAGTTGCCGAAGCCGACGTTGATTGCAACGCAAGAGTACGTTGAAGGTAAAATCTACTATCGTAACCCGGCTAAGGAAAAAGAAAAATTACAGTAAATGAAATTACTACGGAGGTGTGTTCAAGTAAAGTTTGCTTGGACACACCTCTGTTGTTTTAATAAGGAAAAGAACAATGATACAACGTATTCAATCTATTTATTTATTGATAGTGACAGGCTTGCTGATAGCTGCCATGTGTTTGCCTGTAGGACAGTTTATTGCTTCAGACGGAGTGACTGCATATGTTTTTAAGCCGTTGGGTGTAACGCTGACGGAAGATGCATTTCAATCTACATGGGGCTTATTCGGAATTTTATTTTTAAGTACAGTCGTGGCATTTTGTACTATCTTCCTCTTTCGTAACCGAATGTTGCAGGTTCGTATGACGGTATTCAATAGTATTTTATTGATCGGATATTATGCAGCATTTTTTGTATTTATGTTTATGCTAAAAGATGATTTGGATGCAATGACTTTCCAGTTAGGCTGGGCACTTTGCCTTCCTGCTATTTCTATCATTTTAAATTATCTGTCTTTCCGTGCTATCTATCGTGATGAGGTAATGGTGAAAGCAGCTGATCGATTGAGATAAAAAGAAATCAGATAAAAGAAAGCGTCCCGGGACTTCTGCATAAAAGTCCCGGGACGCTTTCTTTTATCTATCTTAGAATTATTTCTTGAGATCGAACAGGTAAGTTATCTTAGCCACTATAGTGCCATGTGCCGAACGTGAGAAATAGTCTTTCTTTGTACTCTTATAAAAGTCGGATAAGGCATAATAGTATCTTCCTTCTACGAGGAAATTTCCGGCTTTAGTGCGTAGTTCCAGTCCTGCACCACCCGTAATACCATAATCGAATTTATTCTCTACATCTTTATCATGCTGTTCCGGAGTTGTGAAATTTTCCCACGCATCATTTTTCTTTCTGGTATCGCTAATAAAGAAGCCTATCTGTGGACCTGCATGGATGAAAAACTGTACTCCACGATCTCTACCGAAAGCCAAATGTGCCAGAAGCGGGATTTCCACATAATTCATTGTACGTGTATATTCCAGTTCGGGATGGTCTTCATCAAATTCACTCCAACCATGCTGTGAGAAATTCAATTCTACTTGTGCGCCGCAAATCATACTGAAATACTTTTCAGAGATGTAGCGTGCTGTTAGACCACCACTGATGCCCATCAGGTTTTTTTGCCGGACAGTAGGAGAGAAGCTGACGCTATTGATATTGATACCGCCATTGAAACCTACTGCTAAGTTATTGCGTTGTTCGCCTATTTGTGCACGACCGGGCAAAGTCCATACAGTAAGTAACAGGACGGGTCCTATAATGTTTTTTATCTTCATTGTCTTTGAGTTTAAAAACTTCTGTTATCAATCATAATCCAGTTTCACCAACTCATAATTTTTGGTGAAGCGTACAAAGAACACTTTCTTGTTGATGAAGCCACCCCAATTGTTTACGCGTTGGAACTTAAATCCGGTTTGAATAGGAATGAGGTCCATGCGTTGCATATTTTTCTCTAACTCAGAGCCATAGCGTGACAAACCTTTCAAGAAGAAATAACCGGTATCAAAGCCTAACATTCCGTATTTGGGGTAACGTTCATCCATCTCTTTACCGTACCATCTGCGGTAGTTCTTGGTGAAGCTGATAGCCGCAGGTAATAAATTGTTGGTATAGAATGATGAATAGAAGTAAGTATCCAGTTCAAAGAATGTTTCCAAGTGGTCCTTGGTGTAGGTTTGCCATTCCGGATAGCCAAACAGATGAATGTTACTTTTCGGATTCTCACGAACCAACAAGGTTAGTTGAGGTAATATTTTTAGTAGAGTCACATTGCTTCCCGATGTAGGGATGAATATATTTTCCCGATCGGAACGTAACACGGTTTTCAGGGATTCTGCCGTTGCATCTTCTTTCAGGGATTTCATTGGAATGGAGCGATTCTTCAGTTCATCCTTTAGTCCTTTGATAAATTCAGCTTTATCTTTTGTGCCTGTACTGGCCTCTATAAAGATAACATTGGCATTCGGGAATTGGCGAACAAAATGGTCGTATACTTCTGAGTAAAGATATGACTGAGGAGTGTTAATCTGATAGATGGTAGGGTTACGGAATACACTATTGTCTTTGGATGAAAATGGTACTACCAGACGGATATCATTCTTTTGGGCAAAATCAGCCAACGGTTTGATTTGTTGTTGATAAAATGGGCCGAAGATAATATCCATATCCTTCATCTCCTTCTTAGAGAGGATTGGATTCAGAGAAGCATTCTCAGGACCGGAATTATAAGCGTACAAATCAATGGAAACTCCGCTGCGTTTCAAACTGTCTACTGCCATGAGGAAGCCTTCATAATATTCTATCACACGGGCAGCCTCGCTCTTGGAAACATCCAGGAAAGGAAGAATCAAGGCAGCTTTAATAGTGCTGAAACGTTCTGTTGCTTTCTTGTTCTCACTGAATAATTCGGTATCACTGGGTGCTACCTGTGGTTGGGTAGGCTTCTCTACTTGCGCAGTAGGATAAGGAATACAGAGGAAAGTACCTTTCTTAATTTGGTTTTCGCCTTTCAGTTCCGGGTTGGCTGCTATCAGTTCTGCTTCGGAAATACCATATTCGCGACTGATACTGTAGACTGTTTCTTTCCGTTTAACTTTGTGCATATCCCGGCAACGAGATTGTACAGGTCCCTGAATCAAGGGAATTGCAGGCTCATTAACGGTTTCTGTAGTAACTATGCTTACTTCGCTGGCGGAAGGAATGCGTATTACCTGTCCGATGCGAAAGTTCTCGGCACTCAGTCCGGGGTTGGCATCACAAATGGCTTTGGCAGATACACCATATTTTACAGTCAGCCGATACAGGGTTTCGCCCTGGGCTATAGTATGAAAAGTTTCAGTTTGCGTATTGGCAGCCGTACGTGGAATGCGTAAAGTGCGTCCTACAAATATTTTTTCATCGCTTCCTGGATTCAACTTTACGATGTCCGACTGTGTGACACCATACATACTGGATATGGAATAAAGGCTTTGCCCTTTTTCAATGGTATGCAGAAAATATGACTGGTTCTCTTGTGCAATTGCTCCGAGACTGCATGCACCGGCGAGCAGCAAAGAGCAGAAAATCCGGTTAATCGTTCTCATTCGATATCGTTGGTTTACGTTTACAATTTCCCAAAGTAGCTGCAAAGGTAAGGATTTTGCCTAAATTTAACGAAAGGAATGCGTTAAGAAATAATATTGTGCATTTTAAAACTGAAAAATCTTATGTATCCGCTGATATTCGCTGGGAAACCGTTATTTTTGCAGGTATTATGCGATGCGGATTGTTTTCATATATCGGTTGTGTGGCGATACTGTTGCTCGGGTATTTACCGGTGTGGGCTGACGGGGGAAGGACAGGACTCTTGGAAGTGGCTCCCGTGGCTATTTTGCTTTCCGAAAACGGAGCAGCTTCGGAAGAGAACGTTTCTATCTCTCCGGATGATACCTATACGGGTGCCGCTCCTCTTGAATTTCGTTTTATGTGGAGAGATGAAGACTCCGGGGAGCCATCGGATGAGACTGCAAACTTCCGTTATGAATGGAACTTCTCTCGCGACGCAGCTTTCAATGATATTTTCCTGACGCGCTTTGATGCTGAAACTATTTATAGTTTTCAGGAATCCGGTATGTTTTATGTCCGTTTGACTATGACGGATGTTGAGACAGAAGCAACGAATACCTCCGGTACTTTTATGATTCGTATTACCGAATCGGAACTTAAAGTGCCGAATGCTTTTTCACCTAATGGTGACGGAGTGAATGATGTGTTTCGTGTAAAGCATAAGTCGCTGGTTCGCTTCAATGCGTATGTTTTCAATCGTTGGGGACAGGAACTTTACCGCTGGGGATTACAGAATATTGATGCAGGATGGGATGGTACTGCGCATGGAAAGAATGTTCCTGAAGGTGTTTATTTTATAGTGGTAGAAGCGGAGGGAGCAGATGGAGTTAATTACAAGATTAAAAGTGATATTAATATATTAAGATAAATGACAGAAGAAACAGAATACATCAATGTATATGGTGCGCGCGTGCACAATCTAAAAAATATCGATGCGGAAATTCCCCGTAACAGTCTTACCGTTATTACGGGACTGAGCGGAAGCGGCAAGTCGTCGTTGGCATTCGACACGATTTTTGCCGAAGGACAGCGTCGGTATATCGAAACCTTTTCTGCGTATGCTCGTAATTTCCTGGGAAATCTGGAGCGTCCCGATGTCGATAAGATTACGGGATTGAGTCCGGTAATTTCTATTGAACAAAAAACGACGAATAAGAATCCCCGTTCTACAGTCGGCACTACAACAGAAATTTATGATTATTTGCGTTTGCTTTATGCACGTGCCGGTATAGCTTATTCTTATCTTTCGGGTGAGAGAATGGTGAAATACACTGAAGAACAAATCCTCGATCTTATTCTGAAAGATTATAAGGGCAAGAAGATTTATATTCTCGCCCCACTGGTACGTACCCGTAAAGGACATTATAAAGAATTGTTCGAGCAAGTACGCAAAAAAGGATATCTCTATGTACGTGTAGACGGTGAGATACGTGAGGCATTGCCCGGCATGAAGCTGGATCGTTATAAGAACCATGATATCGAGGTAGTTATCGATAAACTGATTGTGACGGATAAAGATGATGTTCGTCTGAAAAATAGTGTGGCTACCGCGATGCAGCAAGGTGACGGTTTGTTAATGATACTTGATTTGCAATCCGAAAATGTGCGCCATTATAGCAAGCGGTTGATGTGTCCCGTTACAGGCTTGTCCTACCGTGAGCCGGCGCCCCACAATTTTTCATTCAACTCTCCGCAAGGTGCTTGCCCTAAATGTAAGGGATTGGGAGTTGTGAATCAGATTGATGTGGAAAAAGTGATTCCGGATCGGGAACTGTCTATATACGAAGGAGCTGTCATTCCATTGGGTAAGTACAAGAATAGCATGATTTTCTGGCAGATTGCCGCTTTATTGGAAAAATATGAAGCTACCTTGAAGACTCCTGTTAAGGAATTGCCGGATGAAGCCATTGATGAAATTCTCTACGGTTCGGATGAGCGTATTAAGATTAAAAGCTCTCTTATCGGCACTTCCTCCGATTACTTTGTAACGTTTGAGGGAGTAGTGAAGTATATTCAGATGTTACAGGAAAAGGATGCTTCCGCTACTGCGCAAAAGTGGGCGGAACAGTTTGCTAAAACTACTGTATGCCCTGAATGTAAAGGAGCGAGGTTGAATAAAGAAGCCCTTCATTTCCGTATCCATGATAAGAATATCTATGAACTGTCTTGTATGGATATCAATGAGCTTTACGACTGGCTGATGAATGTCGATCAGTATCTGGATAATAAACAGAAACAAATTGCTGTCGAAATATTGAAAGAAATCCGCACCCGTTTGAAATTTCTGTTGGATGTGGGACTGGATTACCTTGCTCTTGACCGTGGTTCTGTAACCCTTTCCGGTGGTGAGAGCCAGCGTATCCGTTTGGCTACTCAAATCGGTTCGCAATTGGTAAATGTACTTTATATTCTTGATGAGCCGAGTATTGGCTTGCATCAGCGGGATAATCAGCGGCTTATTCATTCTCTGAAGGAGCTGAGGGATATCGGTAACTCCGTCATTGTTGTGGAGCATGATAAGGATATGATGATGGCTGCCGATTATGTGATTGATATGGGTCCGAAAGCCGGACGCTTGGGTGGTGAGGTTGTTTTTGCAGGAACTCCAAAGGAAATGTTAGAGACACATACGCTGACATCACAATATCTCAATGGTGAACGTGAGATAGAAATACCCCAAAAACGTCGTGAAGGTAATGGGCATAGCCTTTGGTTGCGTGGTGCACGGGGGAATAACCTGAAAGGGGTGGATGTGGAATTTCCTCTTGGTAAGTTGATCTGTGTCACCGGTGTATCCGGTAGCGGAAAATCTACGCTTATCAATGAAACATTGCAACCTATTCTTTCGCAGAAGTTCTATCGCTCGCTTCAGGATCCTCTGGAATACGATAGCATCGAAGGATTGGAAAACATCGATAAGGTGGTAAATGTGGATCAGTCTCCGTTGGGACGTACACCGCGTTCTAATCCGGCCACTTATACGGGAGTCTTTTCTGATATTCGTAATTTGTTTGTAGGATTACCGGAAGCCAAAATACGCGGTTATAAGCCGGGACGTTTCTCCTTTAATGTGAGTGGCGGACGTTGTGAAGCATGCCAGGGAAATGGTTACAAAACAATTGAAATGAACTTTCTGCCTGATGTATATGTACCCTGTGAAGTCTGTCATGGCAAACGCTATAATCGTGAGACATTGGAAGTGCGCTTCAAGGGAAAATCTATTGCTGATGTACTGGATATGACCATTAACCGTGCGGTGGAGTTCTTTGAAAATGTGCCGCAGATTCTGAATAAGATTAAGGTGATACAGGAAGTCGGTCTGGGATATATAAAGTTGGGGCAATCTTCCACCACACTTTCCGGTGGTGAAAGCCAACGTGTGAAACTGGCTACGGAACTTTCCAAGCGAGATACGGGAAAAACCCTTTATATCCTTGATGAGCCTACTACCGGACTTCACTTTGAGGACATTCGTGTACTGATGAATGTACTTAATAAACTGGTGGACAAAGGTAACACAGTGATTGTCATCGAGCACAATCTGGATGTTATCAAGATGGCTGATTATATCATCGATATGGGTCCTGACGGTGGTAAGGGTGGGGGGCAACTCCTCAGCTGCGGCACACCGGAAGAAGTGGCGAAAAGTAAGAAGGGATATACTCCTAAATTCCTGAAAGAAGAATTAAAAGGATAAATTATGAAGATCAATAAAACAAATGCGGCAAGGCTTTTGGACAAGGCCAAAATTGCATACGAACTGATTCCCTATGAAGTGGATGAAAATGATTTGAGTGCTATTCATGTGGCTGATAGCTTGGGGGAGAATATCGAGCAAGTATTCAAAACCCTTGTACTGCATGGTGACAAGAATGGTCATTTTGTTTGCGTCATTCCTGGCGAACATGAAGTGGACCTGAAGCTGGCTGCTAAGGCTTCCGGTAATAAGAAGTGTGATCTTATTCCGATGAAAGAATTACTTCCTTTGACGGGATATATTCGTGGGGGATGTACTCCTATCGGCATGAAGAAACCTTTTCCTACATATATTCATGAATCTTGTCTCAATTATCCTTATATCTACATAAGTGCAGGTCAGCGTGGCCTGCAGCTTAAACTTGATCCAAATGATTTAATTAAGGAGGTTCATGCTGAAGTTTGCATCCTTTTTCATGACTAATTTCACTTTTTTACAGGTTATTTCAGCAAAATGTATATATTTGCATTTAATAAACGAAAATCAATCTAATTACTAATTTAAAAACTTATATCTATGTTCAAGAATCATCCTAAAGGTCTGTTGGCAGCTGCTATCTCCAATATGGGCGAAAGGTTCGGCTACTACATCATGAATGCCGTACTGGTACTGTTCCTCTGCTCCAAATTCGGCCTGAGTGACGAAACCAGTTCCATTATCTACTCGGTCTTTTATTGTGGTATCTATGTACTGAGTTTGGTAGGCGGTATTATTGCCGATAGGACGCAAAACTATAAAGGAACAATCATGTCAGGATTGATAGTGATGTCATTGGGTTATGTCATTCTATCTATTCCTGTACTGTCTACTACTGAAAATATTGGTTGGTTGCTTCCTTTGACTTGTGTCTCTTTGTTTTTCATAGCTTTCGGTAACGGACTTTTTAAAGGAAATTTACAGGCTATCGTAGGTCAGATGTACGACAACCTTGAAAAAGAAGCTGAGAAAAAAGGACCTGAAGCCTTGAAGCTGGCTAAGAGCCGTCGTGATTCTGGTTTTCAGATATTCTATGTATTTATCAATATTGGTGGTTTGATTGCACCTTTTGTTGCTCCCTTGCTTAGAGAATGGTGGCTGAAGGTTCATAGCATGATGTATAATGCTGATCTGCCTGCATTGTGCCATCAATATATTAAGGAAGGTGGAGATATGGCTTCCGATAATCTCTCTAACCTAAATGAGCTGGTTGTCAAAGTAGGAGGTACGGTAACAACTGATTTGAGCGTTTTCTGTACCCAATATCTTGACGTATTCAATACAGGTATCCACTATTCATTCATAGCTTCGGTAGTAGCTATGCTTATTTCTCTTTTCATCTTCATTGCATGTCGGAAGGTATTCCCTACACCGGGCAAGAAGGAAAAACAAGAATCGGTGACTTATACCCCTGCAGAGAAAGCAGCTATGGCAAAGGAGATAAAGCAACGTTTGTATGCACTGTTTGCTGTATTGGGTATCGTGATTTTCTTCTGGTTCTCATTCCATCAGAACGGACAGTCGCTTTCACTTTTTGCCCGCGACTTCGTAGTAACCGATAGTATTGCACCCGAAATTTGGCAAGCTGTGAATCCATTCTTTGTGATAGTACTTACTCCGCTCATCATGCTCTTCTTTGGTGCGCTTTCCCGTCGTGGTCAGCAAATTTCTACTCCTAAGAAGATTGCCATTGGTATGGGTATTGCAGGACTTGCCTTCTTATTCCTTACCATTTATTCGGCAATGCAAGGTTATCCTTCAGGCACTGAGTTTAAGGCGATGGCTGACTCTGCCAAAGCAGGGTTGAAGGCTGGTCCGTGGGTGCTGATTGTGGTTTATTTCTTCCTGACTGTAGCTGAGCTTTTTATTTCGCCGCTGGGTCTTTCATTTGTTTCTAAGGTAGCTCCCAAGCATATTCAGGGCTTGTGTCAAGGCTTGTGGCTGGGTGCAACAGCGATAGGAAATCTATTCTTATTCCTTGGTCCTATGATGTATAATAAGATTCCTATCTGGCAGTGCTGGACTGTGTTCTTTGTTATTTGTCTTGTGTCAATGGGTGTTATGTTCGGCATGGTAAAATGGTTGGAACGAGTAACGGAATAATTAGAAGTTGAAAATTAAAAATTAAAAATTAAAGGCTGCGCAAGGTTCTCTTTTGAACTGCGCAGCCTTTAATTTTCAATTTCTAATTGATCTCCAGCCCCATTATAAAATCATTCATATAATATCCGTTTCCTATCGGAAAATCCCCTTCCCTCAATTTCCTCATTCCCATACGTTCATAGAAATTCAGCGCTTTGTTGTTGCGGTTCACATTTAATTCCATCAGGCATGGACCGGGATGTACTTCCTTGATATATTTGACGGCTTCATGGAATAAGAAGCTACCGCAATGTGATCCTTGAAAGGAGGGGAGTACATATATTTTCTGTAAATGGAAGAGGTCTTCACCTTGTTGTTGCACAGATACATAACCACACACTTCCTTGTCCTTGTATCCAATGAAATATACATGCCCTTCTTCTTCCATTTGCTTGCGGATGTTCTCTATGGAGTACATCCATTCCATCATGTAATCGTTTTGCTCCGGTGAAAGTATGTCCTTGTAAGTCTCCGGAAATATCTGCCATGCAAGTTTATGAATCAGCTCACAATCGGCTGTAGTTGCTTTTCTGATAGTTAACATAGTTCGTTGTATTTACAGTTTGGTCGCAAAGATACATTTTTCTCTTATATGTTATTCTCTCCCTTGGCGCTTTATTAATAAGGTGTGAATAGATAATAATGTTAATCAAATAAAATACAAGGTACTTTGTATTGCATAGTACTAAGATAATACATATATTTGTGTCATACAAAGAAAAGCTCTATTTCAATCAGTTGCTATCTTTGCTATAAAATAGAAAATTGTCGAATCGTAAACCAATAAGAGATGGACGTAAATAATGTAAAGTCGCAAATGCGTAAGGGCATGTTAGAGTATTGCATCATGCTACTGCTTCACAAAGAACCGGCCTACGCTTCGGATATTATCCAGAAACTTAAAGAAGCCAAGCTGATTGTAGTGGAAGGAACGCTTTACCCGCTGCTCACTCGTCTGAAGAATGACGATCTGTTAAGTTACGAATGGATAGAGTCCACACAAGGACCACCACGTAAATATTACAAGCTCACCCCGAAAGGGGAAGTTTTTCTTGGAGAGTTGGAAATCTCCTGGCGTGAGTTGAATGAAACAGTGAATCATATAGCCAACTATTAGATTCAAGATATTAAAAACCTCGTATCAGTATAAATTTTAAAAACAAATAGCAATGAAAAAGACATTAACAGTAAATTTGGGCGGAACTGTTTTCCACATTGATGAAGACGCCTATCGCCTTTTGGATAACTATCTATGCAATCTGAAACTGCACTTTAGAAGACAAGCCGGTGCTGACGAGATTGTAAATGACATCGAACTTCGCATCTCTGAACTTTTTTTAGAGAAGCTGACTGCTGGCTCTCAAGTGATCACTATAACCGATGTAGAAGAAGTAATCAATCGTATGGGGAAACCTGAAGAGATGGAAACAGGTACGGAAGAGAATACTGCTTCCGGTTCCGGAAATACGAAGGGCGCCTTCGGTGAAGGTTATGGTTCCGGTTCCTGGAATGGTGATAATAATTCTTCTTATACTTCAACCCGTCGCCGTTTGTATCGCAATCCGGACGATAAAATGCTGGGTGGCGTGATAGGGGGACTTAGTGTTTATTTAGGCTGGGATTCCACTTGGTTCCGTTTGGTTCTTGTTTTTTGCGCAATTTTTGGTTTCAAGTTCTTGATCCCTATCTATATCATTTGCTGGATAGTGATTCCTGAAGCTCGTACGGCGGCTGAGAAGTTGAACATGCGTGGTGAAGCTGTTACGGTAGAGAACATTGGAAAGACTGTAACTGATGGTTTTGAGAGAGTTACAAATAATGTAAACGATTATATGAAGTCTGATAAACCTCGTACTTCTATGCAAAGGACCGGTGATACGTTGTTAATGATTGTCGGTTGGTTCCTGAAGATTTGTCTGATTATTGTGGCTATCATTTGCAGCCCGGTACTGTTTGTTTTCGGTATTGTATTTGTGGCTTTGCTCTTTGCCGCTATTGCAGTTGCTATTGGTGGTGGGGCAGCGTTGATGTCTTGGTTCCCGGCTATTGATTTTGTATTATCTACATCTCCTTTGTCAGCCATCGTACTATATATTGCAGGTATCCTCGTAGTGGGTATTCCTCTGGTTAGCCTTGTTTTCGCAATCTTCCGTCCGGTGTTCAATTGGCAACCTATGGTTTCCGGGTTGAAGTGGACATTGCTCATTCTGTGGATTGTTAGTGCTACCATCTTCTTTATCTGCTATACCATGCAAGGATTTACATTCCCGGAATTGCTGATGCGAGGGTAACAGATTGTTATTTTAGTTTTTCTGGGGGCTTGGAGATATTCTTTAAAATATCTCCAAGCTATTTTAATTAACCATAAATATAAATACTATGAATCGGACGCGTTTTTATTATCTTGACTTATTACGGGTTTTCCTTACTATGCTGGTGTTCTATCATCATTCTGCGGTTGCTTTCGGAGCTTCCGGTGGATGGTATTACATATCGAAGGAAACAACTACCGGCCTAACTCAAGGATTGCTCTCAGCATCTATGGGCATTGACCAATCCTATTTTATGAGTCTTTTCTTTTTTATCTCTGCCTATCTGATGCCCTTTTCTTTTGATCGTAAAGGAATGAAATCTTTTATATACGATCGTCTCAACCGTTTGGGTATTCCTCTTTTGATTTATAGTTTTCTAGTCAATCCTCTATTAATATATTGGATATACGGTGTATGGGGTAGACCGGGTTTTGGACCGATGTGGTTTGTATTTACGCTGTTGATTTTTGAATTGAGTTATGCTGTTTATCGCCATTTTTGTACAAAGCGGTTGGCACTGAATTGGAAATATCCTGCAATAATGGGTATTCTTCTATTTATGCTAATGACGGGTGCCGCAGCATTCCTCATTCGGCTTTATGTTCCTGTAGGAAGTGAAGTTTTAGGATTGCAGCTGGGGTTCTTTCCTTTATATATAGGTATGTATTTGTTGGGAATTGTGGCGCATCGTAATCATTGGCTGGATAAAATCTGTGTGAAGAATGCACTTCCCTGGTTTCTTATAGCAATTCTTTGTGGCATTCCTTCTTTATTGATTGTAATGAGTAGTTTTTCAGAACAGATGGATTTATTCTCGGGTGGATGGAATTTGCAGGCTTTATTTTATGCCCTTTGGGAACCTGTTATGTGTGTGGGTATTTGCTATTTTCTGTTAGCATACGGGAAGGCTCATTGGGACAAACCGATGCCTTTGGTCCAGAAATTGTCCACTGATAGTTACGCGGCTTATTTTATTCATCCTGTTGTTGTGGTAGGTTGCATATTTGTTGTGGAACTTTTGCCGGTCTCTCCATTGATGCAATTGGCATTGGTTTGTGTGGTGGGCATTCCGTGTTGTTTTATTGCGGCAAGAGGAGTGAGGTTAGTGCTGGGAACGGTTGGCGTGAAGATGTAACAAAAAAAAGGGAGTTCGAAAAATTCGGAACTCCCTTTGTGTATAATCATCTCTGATTTACTTCTTCATCCTTAGTACTCTGATTCCTGTCCAGTTATCATTATTCTGTAGCATTTGTCCTAAAGCCACTTTCGAAACCACCACTTTCTTTTCTTTAGAAGAAGCATGTAGCAGACTTAATTTGCCGTTTACATAGAAAGCAATACCCATATGAGCCACATCCAATCCCGGAGTATTCGTTGTAATAGCAATGATATCACCATTCTTTATCCAAGGCAGACCATTAAACGGTAGCTTATCTTTGGGAACATAATGAAATTCCTGACCATTCAATGACTTCTCGATCTCTTTCATTTTTGCTACATTCTCCGGAGAATTACTCAGCTGTTTGTACAGTTCCGGATGAGAAGACATGTAGGAAAGAGAAACTTTCTGGGTGTATGGGCTGTAAGCTGTTGTTACGTCTTCCAGGAAACCGTTACGAACACCATTGTTTACCCAGTCTGCAATGTAGTGCAGGCGTGAAGGATAACCGTTGATTTTTCCATCACGGTAGCGGATCTTTTGCAGATTGGTAGCAAAATCGCCTTCAGCTACCTGTCCGTCTTCGGTAGGAGAGAGGGCCATAGCAAGAGTATATTCTACAAAGGTGGTGCAATCTACTTCATCACAATTGATGATAAGTTCTTCTTCGCCATCAGTAACTTCCAACGTATGTGCTACGTAAGGAATATCCAGAAAATTTATTCCATTGTTCAGCATGGCATTGTCTTTTTCATCTGTCTGAGCACTGACAGTAGCTACACAAAGCGCACTGAACAGGAGGGTAATCATTGTTTTCATTGTTCTTTCGTTTATTAATATAAATAAAAAAGGATGTCGCAAAAGTACGACATCCTTTTCATTAATCCTTAATTTGGACAGATTAAATTTAATATTGATAGATTAAATTTTTGTAATCCGCCTTTTTGTCAAATGGTACGATGGAGAATCCGTATTCAATGGCATTTTCTACACCGGGACGAATCAGATACGGTTCGTGTGCTATAGCTCCCCAACTATTATCACCACCTACACCCATCATCCGATAGTCGATAAACATATCTACCTGTTTTACAGGTTGTGGGTCGGTGAGGTGACGGTGATTCGTTTCGTTGGTACGTGGAGCACCATTGTCGATGGTTTCGCCGCTATCCAAACTTCCAAGCAGATAGTTGGAAGCATTCAGTTCAAACGTACGGTCGGCAATAAAGAGTAAACCGGCTTTTTGTTTAGTGGTGAGTGCACACCAGTAAATATCCGTACGATGCTCATTTTCTTGCGGACGGATATACGGTTCGTACAAGTCCTTTATCGGAGTAGTATATTCTCCGATAAACTGGGAAGTGCGACGATCACGATAGTTCTCTTCCGGACCACGGCCGTAGTAAGTAAGGTCGTTTAATATTTCCGATAATTGCATGCGCAAACCTACACGGGGTATCATCGGAGTTTCCGTACCTTCGGCTACAAAGCGATTATCCACTTTGATAATGCCATTGGCAAAGACTTTATAGGTAATTTCCCACTGCGCATCTACCTGCGGAAAACGATAGGTAACCTTTACAATAGACTTGTCACCATCTTTAGAAACATTGAACGATTCTGCCTTAGGTGTCTGGTAACTGGCCTCGCGCCATGCTTTCAGGCGAGTGGGAAGTTTTGCTCCGTAATCATTATCGGTAGGTGCACGCCAGAAGAAAGGCTGCGGGCCCTGGCCGTTATGGATATACTCTTGCTTCTTATAGATATAAGAGGTCAGTAAGCCGCTTTGTTTATCAAATGTTGCCTTAAAATCATCACCGCTGAAAACAACCTGTGAAAAGACTTCATCTACTTTCGCGGGATCCATGCGTACCACTTCTTTCTTAAAGAACGGATGAACATAAGTTTGTTCACGTGCAATTACCGTACCAACCGGTAAGAAAGGTTCTGCATTACGTATGGTTGCATAGAACTCGATGCGTACATCTCCCGTAGTATTCTTTTCTTTAGGAATACCTTGCAGGAATGCACTGGTAGCTGTCTTACCCGGAGCAGCATTGATATTATCCATCTGACCTTTATAAATCTCTTTTCCATGATCGCGAACGACATAATGGAAATCATATTTATTCAGATCAGTAAATGAGAAGTCGTTGCGTATCTGCACCGTGCAGGTTTGCGGATCGAACTTAATGAATTTAATGTTCTGATAAACCTTACCCATTTCAATAGTCTGGGGCTTTATACTGCGGTCGGGATAAACTACACCATTGATGCAGAAGTTACCATCGGAAGGAGTTCCGGTATCACCATAGTCACCACCATAATTCCAGTATTTGCGTCCGTCGCTGGTTTTGGCGGCAAAGCCTTGATCTACCCAGTCCCAAATGCAACCACCCTGCAATATCGGATATTTCTCAATCACATCCCAATAATCCTGGAAGTTGCCAAGACTGTTACCCATAGCATGAGCATATTCACACAGGATAAGCGGACGAGTCATTTCCTTATTCTGGGCATACTTTTCAATAGATTGGGGAGAAGAGTACATCGGACAGTAAATATCCGTATTCCATTCTAATCCGGCACGTTCGTACTGGATAGGACGGCTATCGAGCATCTTCAGCGTATTATAGGTAACGTAGAAGTTCAGTCCGTTTCCGGCTTCGTTACCCAGTGACCAGATGATTACAGACGGATGATTCTTATCGCGTTCGTACATGTTCATGGTACGGTCGAGGTGAGCATTCATGAATAACGGATTGTTACCCAAAGTACCACCTACATTGAGGTTATAACCCATACCGTGGCTTTCAATATTTACTTCATCAATTACGTACATGCCATATTGGTCGCAAAGTTCGTAGAAGCGTTCCTGTTGCGGGTAGTGGCAAGTGCGTACGGTGTTCACATTATACTTTTTCCAGAGTTCGAAATCCTTAATCATAAGATCTTCCGGAACGTAATGTCCCGTGTATTCATTATGCTCATGTACATTCACGCCTTTTACAAGAATAGGCACGCCATTTACAAGCAGTTGCTTATCCTTAATCTCTATCGTACGAAAACCTACCTTGCAACTGGTAGCTTCTATTACTTCGCCATTGGTGCGCTTCAGGCTGATGACGAGTGTATAAAGATTAGGCGTTTCAGCTGTCCAATGCTTGACACCACGGAGGGTTTTCTTTGTGAATTCTACTTCATTCTGATCACCTTCCACACGGGTAGAGGATTGGGTTACTTGCTGATCCTGATCATCGAGTAAACGATAGGAAACTACATAAGGAGACTTTATATCACTTTCGTTCGTAAGCTTCACTTTCAGTTGCAGGATACCATCCTTGTAATAAGGATCCAGCGGAGTCTCTACCTTGAAGTCTGCAATATGGATTTTGGGCGTGGCATAGAGATAGATATCGCGCTCTATACCGCTGATGCGCCAGAAGTCCTGACATTCCAGATAATTGGCATCCGAGAAACGGTGTACTTGAATGGCAATCATATTCTTGCCTTTTTTTACCATGGCGGTAACGTTGAAGCGGGCAGGAGTTTTGGCATCCTTGCTCATACCTACAAACTTGCCATTCATGTAATAGAAAGCAGCACCGCGCACACCGTCTGCACTGAGGAAGATTTCTTTTCCATCCCAGTCATTACCTACAACGAAATCACGGCGATACGTACCTGTCGGATTCCAGTCTTTGGGTACATAAGGCGGATTAGGCTTGTCCCAGTAAGGTTCGTACCCCTTAGAACAGAACTCGTAAGGCTGATTGACGTAGATCGGAGTACCGAAGCCCTGCAATTCCCAGTTACCCGGCACATTGATGTCCGGCCAACGGTTCACCTCAGTACGCACGTTCATGAAGTCTGTGGGACGGTCGGCAAAGTTTTCCACATAGTTGAACTTCCATTTCCCGTTGAGGGATAGGCGGCTGGCTCCGTTCGTCCGGTCGTTGACGATAGCATCTTCTTCGGTGGCATAAGAAGTGAATGTACTCCGGGGAGCCTCCTTGTTGATACTGGTCAACTTCGGATTGGTCAACTGGTCGTAACGGTCTTCCTGTGCCTGAAGGGCGAGGGGTAGTAATACGAGACAGGTGATAAAAGTCAATTTTTTCATGAGTTGATATATTAATTATTTTTCTCGAATTTCACCCCGTCACGCAACCACTTCTCCAGTTCTTCTGTCCACTGGCGTTTGTAAGTGAAGTTATCACGGAAGCCCCAGCCATGTCCGCCAATGGGGTAGATGTGCATGGAAACGGGAACTTTCTGTTGGTTGAGAGCAAGGAAGTAGCCAATACTATTCATGGGCGGCACAGCGCCATCATCAGCAGAAAGTACGATGAAAGCTTGTGGAGAGCGGGGAGATACACGACGTTCCAGAGAATACGCATCTTCCAGTTCTTTGGTCGGGTTATCACCAAGAAGGTTCTTGCGCGAACCTCCATGGGTAATACCCGGTACCATCGAGATTACCGGATAAAGTAATATCTGAAAGTCCGGACGCGTTTCATCACTACTGTAAAGTGTAGAGAGAGAAGCAGCCAGGTGTCCTCCTGCCGATGCACCCATAACGCCTACCTGATTCGGATTGATACCCCATTCTTTTGCATGCTGGCGAATAATGCGGATAGCCTGTTCTGCATCTGAGAGGGGCACTTCGCGGTTCCCGTTCGGCATACGATATTTCAGGACGGCATACGTGATTCCCTGTGTGTTGAACCAGGATGCCATGTCATGGCCTTCGTGATTCATGGCCAGGCGGGCATATCCGCCGCCCGGACACATCAAGATAGTCATGCCGTTCGGCTTTGCCGGACGATAAACCGTGATGGTGGGATTAACGACATTGGCCACACGGCCGCCGTTCAAATCTTCCTGATCTCCTGTCAGGCCATTCGTATTAGGAGCACCGTTGGGCCACAAGGGTATCTCAACGGGCTTCTGAGCAGATAGCAGAGTTGACATAAACAGTGCTGTAATGAATAAAATTGTTCTCATTGTATTTTTATTATTTGGTTTTCATCGAAGCCTTGATAAAGTAAATTATCAGCAATGCATAAGCACCCAATGCCAGTACTTCGGACCACGTATTGTTTACCCAGGCATCATTCACCAGGTTGATACCTCCGAAACGCATTGCTGCACTGACTACGCCCATAAGCGCACCACCGGCAATGAAACCGGATGCCAGCAACGTACCTTTTTCGCCACGTTCTGCATTAAGAGCAGCATCTTTGCTACGGCTGGTTACGTACAAGTTCACAGCACCACCCACAACGAGAGGAATGTTTAGTTGTAACGGAATGAACATACCCAATGCAAATGCCAATGCGGGAATTTTGAATGCATTCAATACGATAGCAAGTACTGCACCAATGCCGTAAAGCAACCAAGGAGCACCCACGCCATTCATTAGCGGTTCGATCACTGCCGCCATCGCATTAGCTTGCGGAGCAGCCAGTTGTCCGCTGGTAAATCCGTATGTTTTATTCAGGATAATCATTACACCACCTACGGTTGCAGCTGAAACAATCGTTCCGAGGAACTTCCAGGCTTCCTGTTTGGCGGGTGTACTACCCAACCAATAACCGATTTTCAAGTCAGTAATGAAACCACCTGCCATAGACAGTGCCGTACACACAACGCCACCCATTACCAATGCAGCTACCATTCCTTCAGGACCTTTCAAACCAACAGATACCATCACTACCGATGCCAAAATCAATGTCATCAGCGTCATGCCGGAAACCGGGTTCGTACCTACGATTGCAATGGCATTGGCAGCCACAGTCGTAAACAGGAAAGCGATACCTGCCACCAACAGAATAGCTACCACAGTATGCAGCAAACTGCCTTGCATCACATCGAAGTAGAAGAATAAGAATACCAGTAACAGCGTTATAATAGAACCGATAGCAATAATCTTCATAGAAATATCGCGCTGAGTACGCTTCATGCTGGCTTCTACATTGGATTTTCCACCCATCTCCTTAGCTGCCAGTCCTACAGCACTCTTAATAATGCCCCATGACTTGATGATACCGATGATACCTGCCATAGCGATACCGCCGATACCGATGCTCTTGGCATAATAATTGAAAATTTCTTCGGGAGCCATGCTGCCTACGGTAGCTACAATTGACGGATTCCACTGGTTCAACACACTGTCACCCCAGATCATGGACATTCCCGGAATGATAATCCACCATACAGCCAGTGAACCGGCACAGATGATAGAAGCATATTTCAGACCTACAATATAGCCCAAACCAAGTACGGCCGCACCTGTATTCACTTTGAATACCAGTTTTGCTTTATCAGCCAACATCTCACCAAAGCCGCATACACGTGTGGTGAAATTTTCGTTCCACCAGCCGAATGTGGCAACGATGAAGTCATATAAACCTCCGATAATACCTGCCAGCAGCAACGGTTTGGCCTGGCTTCCGCCTTTCTCACCCGATACCAGTACCTGTGTGGTAGCTGTTGCTTCGGGGAAAGGATACTTGCCATGCATATCACTTACAAAATATTTACGGAATGGAATGAGGAAGAGAATACCCAACACACCTCCCAGCAGAGAGCTGATGAATACTTGGGTGAAAGTAACTGTGATTTCTTCCGGATAAGTTTCTTGTAGAATGTATAAGGCGGGCAGGGTAAAGATGGCACCTGCCACGATAACGCCGGAACTGGCGCCGATGGATTGGATAATGACATTTTCTCCCAACGCATTCTTACGTTTGGCTGCGCCTGATACGCCCACGGCAATAATTGCAATAGGAATGGCTGCTTCGAACACTTGTCCTACTTTCAATCCCAGATAGGCTGCCGCAGCCGAAAAGAGGATAGCCATAGCGATACCCCATAATACAGACCAGAGGTTAACTTCCGGGTACTTCTTGTCAGGGCTCATCAACGGGTTGTAGACCTCGCCCGGTTTCAGTTCACGGAATGCATTTTCCGGCAGACCGGTCAATTTCTCTTCTTCTTGTTTCATAGTTTCTTAATTGCTTTTATGTTTTATAGTTATTATGTCGTCAATTAATTGTTTATTTTATCCAAATCAGCTTCAAAGAAAGCAAAAAAAAAGGAGAATTGAAAAATTCTCCTTTATTCTTATATATAAAGATGCTTATTTTGCATCTTTCGGTGTCATATCTCCTTCTACAAAGAGTCTCATCATTTCTGTTTTGGCATTCGTGCGCAAAGTGATGGACTTTTTGAAGTGTCCCGGATACTTGCCTGTTCCGTTGTAAGTAATCTTAACGGTTCCGGTTTTGCCCGGTAATACGGGTTCCTGGGTATATTCGGGAACTGTACATCCACAGGAAGCTACGGCTTGATGTATAACCAGCGGAGCATCGCCCACATTGGTGAATGTGAATACACAACTTACTACCGGATCATTTTCAGAAAACGTACCGAAGTTATGTGAGGTCTTATCAAACTTAATATCAGCTTTCCCCTGTGCCGAAACGTAACCAATGCTCAGTACGAGCATAAACATATACAATGTAAGTCTTTTCATGTCTATAAATCTTTTGTATTACACAGTGGGCAAAGGTAAGGCATTTTTGTGAAAATTAATCCAATGATGTGCGAAATAGTATTAAATGCGCCTCAGAAGGTGCTGTGGCGTATGATTAATAGTGAAAAATAAGGGAAAGAAAGTGCCGAAATCAGCTCTGTATCATGCAGGTATTTCTCTTTTTCCGTGCCTATATTCTCGAAATAATGATAGTTATATTCGGGATGGAGATGGATGCAACGGTGAACTTCTTCGGTACATTGAGAAAGTTTCATGATGACAATGGTAGTCTTTTCCTCCATATATTTCTCTATTTCTTCGGCGGTAATGATACCGGGAATGACGGTCAGACGTTCCTCCTGGCTGGCAATGTGAAGTCCTGCACAAGCACCTGCTGCAATGAAGGCGGGGATACCGGCAATGTGTTGCACAGGAATATTGTCGGCTTGTAGTTTCTCAAAGATATAGTGTACCGAAGAATAGAAACCTGCGTCTCCTTCGGCAACGATACAGACTTTTTTATTTTCTTTATGAAGAAAGGAAGCTTCGCTATACACTTTATCGTAAGCTGCGAAAGCCTGTTCCCGTTTCTTGCTCATAGGCAATGCAAAGCGGGAGAGGGCGGTATCTGGAATATCCAGCGCGTGCAGTATATCGGCAGCGCGCGAGAATATCTGTCCGCTTGTGGTGCGAGTTTCAGGACAAAAGATACAATCGGCATTTTGCAGGGCTTTCAAGCCTTTTAGGGTGATAAGTTCCGGTTCGCCGGGACCGAGGGATACGAATATGACGGGGTTGGACATTTTGTTAGTGATTAATGGTTAGTGTTTAGTGATAAGCACCCCCCCCATAATAATTTTTATGGGGAGTGCAAAATTGGGGATTTTCTGAATATAAAACAAAATAAAACCCGATTTCTTGTTTATCTACCTTTTCTTGCTTACTAAAGTCAAACGCTCTGGTGCAACGGTACTTTTTAATGAACCGAATGCAATAATAGCCTGCTTGCCAACCTGATGCTATCAATATACTTGTCTGCCGATCAATGAAGCAAATGACCTGTACCAGAAAAGGTTAGCATGTAAAGTCTGAAAACTGTTGGAAAAAACGGTTGAAAGACTTGATTTCGCCTTCCTGATGTAGTATATTTGTAGGGCTTTGGAGAGAACATAACTTTAATAGTAAACCTAAAAAACTTGGCAAATGACAAAATCTAATTTTTCTTTCCCGGACTTTGGCGGATATGTATTATTGCTGCTGGTTCTCTTGTTTTAGTAATATAATTTAATCATTGGGGATTAGGGAAATCCATTTCCGGAATAATAACATGCGAAAAACGATAAAGGCGATACTTCCTTGATAAGGATTATCGCCTTTTTTGTTGATATTTATCGTTCTTTAGCTCATTAGTATGGCTTTTACGTTTTTAATAAACGTTGGGTACATTCTTTAAAAACGTTCCTGTTATTCTTTAAAAACGTTGTTTACGGTTATTAATAGGGTGCTTGTTTTTGTTTCGATTTATTATTGATGATGAACTTAAAATAAAGTTCCCTTCTTTTGCAAGTAGCTACTAATTTCTGTATTTATGTCGTGTTTCTAAATTTAATAAAAATAAAAAATGTGACAAGCTTGAAATTAAAAGGCTATGTGTTCAACTGGAAAATGGAAAACAGGGATACCGGTAATTGGCGATGGCTTACTATGTCCGTGAACTTCTAATTATGCGGATTTTATTAGGAAAATATTTATTGATGTTGTACCTTTGCCAGTGAACCGATGTACAAAAAAGGAGGATAGACATGATGCCGCAACAACGACTTTACCCCATAGGAATACAGACTTTCTCGGAAATCCGCAGAAAGAATTACCTGTATATTGACAAGACGGAATATATGTATCGCATGACGCATTCCGATTCTAAATACCTATTCCTGAGCCGTCCGCGCCGTTTTGGCAAATCATTGCTGGTGTCTACGCTTCATAGCTATTTTGATGGGCAGAAAGATTTGTTCGAAGGATTGGCTATTGAGAGGCTGGAGGCGGAATGGACGCAATATCCGGTGCTGCATTTTGACATGAGTACGGCCAAACATCTGAATAGAGAAGATTTAGAATTGGAGTTGAGTCAGAAGCTCTCGATTTATGAAGAAATATATGGAGTGGGGAAAGCGGATGAAATAAAACCCAACCAGCGTCTGTTCGGCTTGATACAACGTGCTTTTGAGCAGACCGGTCGGCAGGTTGTCGTCCTTATCGACGAATACGACGCTCCCCTTCTCGATGTGGTTCACGAAGAGAGGAATCTGCCTGTTCTGCGGAATGTGATGCGTAACTTCTACAGCCCGCTGAAAGCCTGTGATCCCTATTTGCGCTATGTCTTCCTGACCAGTATCACAAAGTTCTCCCAGTTGACCATTTTCAGTGAGCTGAACAATATCAAAAATGTCAGCATGGATAGTTCGTATTCCGCTATTTGCGGCATTACGGAAGAAGAGATGTTGACACAGATGGATAGTGACATCGATTGGCTGGCCACACGCATGGAACTGCCCCGCGAGCAAGCTCTTGCACAGTTGAAGCGCAATTATGACGGTTATCATTTCACCTGGCCGTCGCCCGATATTTATAATCCCTTCAGCTTGTTGAATGCCTTTGCCGATGGTAAAATGGACTCTTACTGGTTCGGTAGTGGAACACCTACCTACTTGATTGAAATGCTGAAGAAATTTAATGTTCTTCCTTCCACAATAGGGGGTGAAGAGGTGATTCTTTCCGATTTTGATGCTCCTACGGGGCGAATGGATAATCCCACTCCGTTGCTTTATCAAAATGGCTATCTCACTATCAAAAATCACGATAAGGAGACTGACCTTTACTTGCTCGATATACCCAATCAGGAAGTTCGTATCGGCCTGATGCGCAGCCTGTCGCCTATCTCTTCGTACTTTATCTAATCATATCATGATAGATTATCAATTAAATACCCGCCTGAACGGGAACTTGGCAATGACCTTTTGTTTCCACGAAAATAAAGCACTGCAACAGGATACTACTTTATATAAGTTCATTTGGGTGCGGAGTGGAAATTTGACTCTGGAGATAGACCATATTCCCATACAGTTGGAACAGGACGAAATCATAAGTCTTACTCCTTTGCAGCATATTGAAATTAAATTGGTGGAGGGAGAGTACCTCACTTTCCTGTTCAACAGCAATTTCTACTGTATATTCGGTCATGATGACGAAGTATCCTGTAACGGTTTCCTTTTTCATGGTTCTTCCCGGGTGATGAAACTGAAACTTTCGCCGGAACAATCCGCCAACCTGAATGACATTATTCGTATCTTCCGGCAGGAGTCCGCTGTTCGCGATAATCTGCAAGAGGAAATGTTACGTATCATTCTCAAACGTTTTATCATCACCTGCACCCGCATTGCCCGTGAAAAGTGTGGCGTCACGCCGGAACAGGAAAAAGCCTTTGATATCGTCCGCCGTTTTTATATTCTGGTTGACCAGCACTTCCGCGAAAAGAAGCAGGTACAGGATTATGCCGACCTGTTATTCCGTTCCCCAAAGACACTCTCCAATTTGTTTGCCTCCTGCGGAGTACCTTCCCCGCTACGCATTATCCATGAACGGATAGAGTCGGAGGCCAAGAGATTACTGCTCTATACCCCTAAAAGCGCCAAGGAAATCAGCGAACTGCTGGGTTTCGAGGATTTGTCCACTTTCAGCCGTTTTTTCAAGAAAATGACCGGTGAAAGTGTATCCGATTTCCGTAAATTGAACACAACGGGAAATATTGCCAACTGATACGGCAGAATTGCCATTTCAAGCTCCGACATAAACCCCGATTTTTGCATCAGAAAAACAAAACAATTCATTAATGCAATAATCGTATGGAAACAAAATTAAAATCTATGTTCGTAGCAGCCCTGACACTGGCTGCATCTACTCAAAAGTTAGGTATCAATCTTATCCGTGTGGCAATTCTGGTTATTTTCGTTTGGATCGGTGGGTTGAAGTTCTGGAATTATGAAGCGGAAGGCATCGTACCTTTTGTGGCAAACAGCCCTTTTATGAGCTTCTTCTATACACACGATGCTCCCGACTATAAAGAGTATAAGCTGAAAGAAGGAGAATTTGATGCCGCGAAGCATGAGTGGCACAAGGAGAATAATACGTATGGTTTTTCTCACGGATTGGGTATTCTTATTATGAGCATCGGTATCCTTACATTCCTCGGCATATTTTGGCCGAAAGTAGGACTGGTAGGTGCGGGACTTGCTATTATCATGACTCTCGGAACGCTTTCTTTCCTTGTCACCACACCCGAAGTATGGGTGCCCAACCTGGGCAGTGGAGAGTTCGGTTTCCCTTTATTGACCGGTGCAGGAAGATTAGTTATAAAAGATACAGCCATTTTGGCCGGCGCAATTGTTATATTAGCAGACAGTGCGAAGAGCGTACTGGAACAATTAAAAAAATAGAGATATGAAAAAGTATGATGCCATTATCATTGGTTTCGGCAAGGGTGGGAAGACCCTGGCTGCCGAATTTGCAAAACGTCAGAAGACGGTTGCCATAGTAGAACGTTCAGATCGTATGTATGGAGGCACGTGTATCAATATCGGCTGTATTCCTACAAAGACGTTGGTACATCTGGCTAAGGAAACTCCGGTAAAGGCTACGTGGGAAGAGAAGAAGGACTATTATCGTCAGGCCATTGGTCGTAAAGAAGAGGTGACTTCCTTCCTGCGGAATAAGAATTATCATAATCTGGCTGATAATCCTAATGTGACGGTGTATACAGGTGTCGGATCGTTTGTCGGTCCTGATGTGGTAGAAGTGCGGACGGAGACGGAAGTAATTGAATTGCAGTCTTCTCAGATTTTTATAAATACCGGTGCGGAAACCATCGTACCACCTATTGATGGAATAAAAGAGAATCCCTGCGTATACACCAGCACTTCCATCATGGAACTGGAAGAACTTCCCGAACGACTCGTGATTGTGGGTGGAGGTTATATCGGCCTGGAATTTGCTTCCATGTATGCCTCTTTCGGTTCGAAGGTGACGGTACTCGAAGGGTATCCGGAACTGATTGGGCGCGAAGACAGGGATATTGCCGCCAGCGTACAGACCGTGTTGGAAAAGAAAGGCATTGTATTCCATCTCAACGCAAAGGTACAATCCGTGGACGGTGCAACAGTGATTTATGAGGATGCTGTAACTCATGAAATCCATCATCTGGAAGGAGATGCTATCTTATTGGCAACAGGGCGTCGTCCGAATACTTCGGGGTTGAATCTGGAAGTTGCCGGCGTGAAAGTGAATGAACGGGGGGCCATTATCGTAGATGAGTGGCTGCGTACTACTAATCCGGCCATCCGTGCCATTGGCGACGTAAAAGGCGGATTACAATTCACCTATATTTCATTGGACGATTACCGCATTATCCGTGAGGATTTATTTGGTGCAGGAGAACGGCGTACAGATGACCGTGAGCCTGTGAGTTATTCGGTATTTATGGACCCTCCTTTGGCACGTGTGGGGTTGAGTGAGACGGAAGCCCGTAAGAAAGGACTGAACATAAAGGTGAATACACTTCCCGTAGCAGCCATTCCGCGGGCACGTACTTTAGGTGAGACTGACGGGTTGTTTAAGGTAGTAGTGGATGCCGATACAAATAAGATTCTGGGCTGTTCCCTGTTCGGACCGGAAACAAGTGAGATCATTAATATCGTATCTATTGTAATGAAAACAGGACAGGAATATACTTTCTTGCGTGATTATATATTTACACATCCCAGCATGAGCGAAGCATTGAATGATCTGATGAATTTTTAGACATTCTTATATAAGAGGTGTTCGGGCACAAATTCGGTTAAATTACAGGACGGGTATTTGCGTATCTCCCCAAAAATGACGAATATTGTGCTCGAATTCTATACCTTTTTATTGTCATGAAACGAACTACTGCAATAACTGTCTCCCTTTTAAGTATTTTATGTGTAGCTTGTGGCCCGAAAAACAAACAAAATTCTACTGATCTACAGGCTACCACAGCTTCTGCATCAGCCACAGACTCTATTTATCCGGTCTATGCCCAAGGGTTTGAGGTGAAATATCTTCCCAATCATGTCCGCTTGGTGGACTTGCGCGATCCTCAAAATGAAAGTAGTAATACTTTCCATTATGCATTGGTGCCCCGGGGAACAAAACCCGAAGGGATTCCTTCTGATTATACCGTGATTGAAACACCGGTACGCAGTGCCATTTGCATGACTTCTTTACAATTATCCAATTTCATCAAACTGGAAGCCTGCGATAAGGTGGTGGGTATAACCAGTACACGCCATTTGTTCAACAAAGAAATGAATGAGCGCCTGAAGTCGGGTAAGACTGCCAAAATAGGAATTGAAGGTAACTTTGATAATGAAGTGATCATGAGTGTGAATCCGGATGTCATCTTTATCTCCCCTTTTAAGCGTGGCGGATATGATACGATGCGTGAAATCGGAATACCTTTGGTTCCGCACCTGGGATATAAGGAAATGACTCCGCTGGGACAGGCGGAATGGATTAAATTCATCGGCTTGTTTATTGGACAGGAAGAGGAGGCAAATGAAAAATTTGCTGCTATAGAGAAGCATTATAAAGATCTGAAACAACTGGCTGCTGATGTGAAGAAGCGTCCGGTAGTATTCAGCGGTGAGATACGTGGAGGAAACTGGTATGCAGTAGGTGGTAAAAGCTTCCTGGCCGAACTGTTCCGTGATGCAGGAGCCGATTACTTCTTGAAAGACGATCCCCGTTCCGGTGGTGTTACACTGGATTTTGAAACAGTATACAGTCAGGCGGAGAGTGCCGATTACTGGCGTATTGTGAATAGTTACGACGGTACATTCTCTTATGACGCTTTGAAGTCCCTTGATCCCCGTTATGCCGACTTCCGTGCATTCCGTGACAAAGGCGTTATTTATTGCAATATGCGCGAGCAACCTTTCTACGAAAGTATGCCGATGGAACCGGAAATAGTACTGGAAGATCTGATCCATGCGTTCCATCCCGATTTATTACCTGATTACCAACCGAAATACTACGCACGTTTGCAATGAAAAGACCGACACTGCTCCTGATGTTGGTGATACTGGCATCTATATTCCTGTTTTTCTTGCTGAATCTGCTGTTAGGCTCTGTCCATATTCCTTTTCGTTCCGTCTGGAACATCTTATGGGGGAATACGGATGAATCCATTATCTGGCAGAATATCATTTGGAAATCCCGTGTGCCGCAGGCATTGACGGCATTGGTGGCGGGAGCGGGGCTATCGGTGAGTGGTTTGCAGATGCAGACGGTTTTTCGGAATCCGCTGGCAGGACCGTCAGTGTTGGGTATCAGTTCGGGTGCCAGCCTGGGAGTAGCCTGTGTGGTATTGCTATCGGGAGCGATGGGCGGTGTGGCATTGAGCAAGCTCGGATATATGGGAGAAGTGGCGTTGTCCATTGCAGCGATTATCGGAGCACTGTCCGTAATGGCACTTATCGTATACGTTTCACAGAAAGTAAAGGGAAATGTGACGCTGCTGATTATCGGTGTGATGATTGGTTATGTGGCAAGTGCCATTATCGGCGTATTGAAATATTTCAGTGTGGAGGAAGATATTCGTGCATACGTCATTTGGGGACTGGGTAGCTTTGCCCGTGTGTCGGGGGATCAGATGATACTGTTTGTCTGTATCATGGCGGTCTTGTTGCCACTTTCGTTTCTGCTGATAAAGACAATGAACCTGTTGCTGCTGGGCGATGGGTATGCACGGAACCTGGGGTTGAACATCAAGCGGGCACGCCTGTTGGTGATCTCCTGTTCAGGTGTACTGGTAGCGATTGTGACGGCATATTGCGGTCCGATTATGTTTATCGGTCTGGCTGTTCCCCATCTTTGCCGGGCTATATTTCATACATCCGATCATCGGATACTGATGCCTGCCACATTGTTGGTAGGAGCTTCGTTGGCGTTGGTGTGCAACCTCATAGCCCGTATGCCGGGATTTGAAGGAGCTTTACCGGTGAATTCGGTGACTGCTTTGGTAGGTGCTCCGGTGGTGGCATCCGTGCTCTTCAGGAAGCGTAAAGGGGAACTGGAAGAATAATTGAGAATTGAAAATAAAGAGGTCTTGAAACAGGAAACTATACATATTGAGAAACTATCCATTGGCTATCCCGGTAAAGGAGATGTGAAAGTCGTGGCAAGCGATATTTGTGCCGGAATCAATAGCGGGGAGTTGACTTGTCTGTTGGGTGCCAACGGGGTGGGGAAGTCTACATTGTTGCGTACACTTTCCGCATTTCAACCGAAGTTGTCCGGTGAAATACGTATACAGGGAAAAGAGATTGGCTCTTATACGGACAAACAACTTTCAAAAGTGATCAGTGTAGTCCTGACTGAGAAGTGCGACATCCGCAATATGACTTCTGTGGAACTTATTGGTCTGGGACGCAGTCCATATACCGGTTTCTGGGGAACACTCTCCAAAGAAGATAAAGAGGTAGTGGATCATGCTATCAACCTGGTCGGAATATCTCATCTGGCACATCGCATGGTGCATACACTGAGTGATGGTGAACGACAAAAAGTGATGATTGCCAAGGCACTGGCTCAGGAAACTCCGGTGATTTTCCTGGACGAACCTACTGCCTTTCTTGATTTCCCGAGTAAAGTGGAAATGATGCAATTGCTCCATCAACTGAGTCGGCAGACGGATAAGACTATTTTCCTGTCTACACATGACCTGGAACTTGCCTTGCAGATTGCGGATAAAATCTGGTTGATGGATAAGGTGAACGGAGTGACTATCGGAACTCCCGAAGACCTTTCACTGGATGGAACGCTCAGTAGTTTCTTTGCCCGTAAAGGAATTGTGTTTGATCTGGAGACAGGATTATTCCGGGTGAACAATGAGTATACTTTCCAGATCCGTATTGTCGGGCATGGACAAAAATATGCTATGGTGCGGAAAGCTTTGCAAAGAAATGGTATTCTGGCAAACCGAAACGTGGAGTCGGACGTTTATATTGAAACGGGAAATTTGAAAGGGGACGGTACTTTTGTACTGCACCCGGTAAACGGCGAAGCGGTGACTGTGCAAACCATTGATGAACTGCTTGCAGAGATTGTGAAAATTCTATGAGACATTCGACAAAAGATAATTATCTCTATCTGACTACCACCCCGGTGCCCCGTCTGATAGTATCATTGGCTGTACCTACGATTATCAGTATGTTGGTTACGTCATTCTATAATATGGCGGATACGTACTTTGTGGGGAAGATCAATACCCAGTCGACGGCGGCTGTAGGTATTGTGTTCTCGGTCATGTCCATAATTCAGGCGGTGGGCTTTTTCTTCGGACACGGTTCGGGGAACTATATTTCGCGGAAACTCGGTGCGCAGGAGACTGGGAATGCAGAGAAGATGGCGGCTACCGGTTTCTTCTGGGCGTTGTTTATGGGTATATTTCTGGCAGTGGTGGGACTTATCTTCCTTACCCCGTTGTCGTTAGCATTGGGTTCTACACCTACTATCCTGCCTTATACGGAGAAATATCTGGGCATCATATTGCTGGGTGCCCCTTTCATGACTGCTTCGTTAGTACTGAACAATCAGATTCGTTTTCAGGGAAATGCAGCGTATGCGATGGTAGGAATCGTATCGGGCGCGGTGATTAATGTGATACTGGACCCTATTCTGATTTTTGTCTTCGATATGGGGATATCGGGTGCTGCGTTGGCTACGGTCATCAGTCAGATATGTAGCTTCTCCCTGTTGTTGTATATGTGCAGAAAGGGGGGCAATATCCGTATCCGTTTCAGGAACTTCACACCTTCACTGGCTTTCATAAAGGAAATTATTGGTGGTGGTACTCCTTCGCTTGCCCGTCAGGGGCTGGCGAGTGTAGCTACTATTTTGCTGAATGTGGCTGCCGGGGCTTATGGAGATGCGGCTATTGCAGGCATGTCTATTGTCACCCGTATCGCAATGTTCATTAATGCATTTCTGATAGGTTTTGGGCAAGGTTTCCAGCCGGTATGCGGTTTCAATTATGGTGCAGGATTGTATGCGCGTGTCCGTCAAGGATTCTGGTTTTGTGTAAAGGTGGGATTCATCTTCTTGTTGGTGTGTGCGCTGACAGGCATGGGATTTGCAGAAGAGATTGTTTCTTTGTTCCGCAAAGGAGACCCGGATGTAATTGCAGTAGGGGCTGCCGCTTTGCGTTGGCAGTTCATTACTTTTCCGTTGGGTTCATGGATTGTGATGAGCAATATGATGTTACAGACGATTCGTAAACCGGTAAAGGCTACCATTATTTCTTCTGCCCGCCAAGGATTGTTCTTTATTCCGCTGATTTTTATTCTGCCTCACTATCTGGGGTTGCAGGGTGTGGAAATGTGTCAGGCCGTTGCTGACCTTCTGACGTTCATTCTTGCCATACCGTTGACATGCAGTGTACTGAACGAAATGAAACGAAAGCAGGCGGAGCAGTTGTAAATCAGAACCGGTATCCTACGGTGAAGAACGAAGCGAGATTCTTGGGAGAGAATTTCTCGATGCCGGATGATTGCAATAGGTTATCCAGCTGGTCGTTTACCTTGATCATTCCTAATTGAAGCTCTGCTCCGAATATAAACTTGTGATATTCTATGTTGAGGCCGAACATAAGGCCGGCGTCGAAGCGTTTGTTTCCCATTTTGTCATCTATCCGGTTACCGAAAGTATCTATGCGGAATCTGTAGCTTCTGTTAGGGTTGTATTCACTACTGTAATCATATTCCTCCATCTCACCGGATGTCTTTCCGCCTACGCCATAGGCAATATACGGACCGGCACTAAGGGAAGCACTGTAATTCTTTCCAAGGTTGAGGCGGGCGGCCATCATGATGGGGAGCTGGATATACAACTCGTTCATGTTCACTTTGCCTACATATTCCACTTCTTCACGGGCACCTATCGATACAAAGTTCAGTGATGGTTGAAACACCCATGTGCGGTTGAGCTCATAGTTCATGCCGACACCTACTTTGTAGGCGATGCGTGTATCACTTTCTACATTTTCTCCATAGAAGTTGGAGGTACCGACTCCGGCTTTTACCTGAAAGGAGATAGGGGATTGGGCATTTGCTCCCAATGCTATGATTGCAAAGAAAATAGTGAGAATAGTCTGTTTCATTACTTGAACCTTGTAAGGGGTTGATGTTTATTTGCTCGCAAAGATATAAATTATATGATTACATACAATTCCTGTTGGGGGAATATTATAAGCTACGGGCTACGAGTGGCTGTGTTATATCCGAAAGGCACTCGTAGCTTATACTAACTAATAGAATTTCCTGATCAACCAATCTACCAGACTAAATGGCAGCATAGGTTTGATGCGGGCAAAGAATACTTGCTCCCACGGACCGACTTTTGTGCGGAAAGTAGGGCGGCGGCTATTTACTAGTTTGCAGATTGCTTTGCCTAACTTTTCCGGTCGGCAACCATTGTTTTCAGATTGCTCTACGTTTCGCATGGCTTTTGCAAAACTCTCTTCGTATTGTGGATGGGAGAGAGTGGTCTGGCTCACTTGCCGCTGCGCTGTGAAACCAGTCTGGAAATCTCCCGGTTCGACTACGCAAACTTGTATACCCAGTGGCTTAACTTCTTGATAAAGTGCTTCACTATACCCTTCAATCGCAAACTTGGATGCACTGTAGAAAGCCTGAAAGGGAACGGCAAGAACTCCTGCGATGGAACTGATATTTATGATTCGTCCGTGTCCGGCTTCGCGCATGAAAGGCAGTACTGCTGCACACATACGGACGGCACCTGTGAAATTCGTATTCATCTGGCGTTGTATTTCTTCCTCGGTAGTGAGTTCGATAGCTCCGCTGATACCCATCCCGGCATTGTTGACAAGTACATCGATGCTGCCTTGCTCTTCTAGAATTGTAGATATAGCGTTGGATACCGATGCAGGATCAGTAATATCTAATTGCAACATTTTGAAGCCGGGATTATTGGATACTGCTTTCCGACTGGAGCCATAAACGATATGTCCTTGTGCAGCCAACTGTGTAGCAATGACTCTTCCAAAACCGGAAGAAGCGCCGGTGACGAGGATTATTTGAGGGTGTTTCATATTTGAGGTTTTTAATTTAAGTTTCGCATATAGCCTGAAGGACTTTCATTATATAGCGTAGGGCTTTCAGCCTGACAGACTACATGTAAAACTTGTTTTTTTATTCTATGTAATTATTTTCCCTTCTTCGCTAATGAGCAGAATCGTTAGTTCTCCTTCAGGCAGCAACGGGTCACAATATTGATGGCACAGTTCGAGTAAACGGGAGCAAAAAGCTTGCAAATCTTCAGCAGAGAGCAATGTCCATAGCTCACGGGCTAAAGTTATCTTTTCGATAACTGCAAGTGTTTCCCCGCCGCATCCGGCAGAAAGGGCCACTTCACGTAGGAAATCCTTATTCATCGTCACCTGTTTGCTGTGCGTATCCAGATTGCCTTCTGCCAACTTCACGGCTTTTCCTATCATGATACCCAAAGTCACCGCTTTAATTTCCAAATCTGCGGCAATCTTTATCGTATCTCCAATGAAGTTTCCGTAATGAATGAATGCCTGTGCAGGCAGTTCGGGATAGTACCCCCGGACATACTTTTCACTCTTTGCACCGGAATTAAGGACGATGCGCGGGCTTCCTGTTGCCCGACCTACTTCCATGGATTTGCGGATGGAATCTACAAATGCTTCGGAAGAGAAAGGTTTCACGATGCCCGAAGTTCCGATGATAGAAATGCCGCCCTCTATACCCAGACGGGGATTAAAAGTCCGCCGGGCTATCTCTTCGCCACCCGGCACGGAAATAGTGACAACAAAAGGATTGGGTTGTTTAGGAACTCTCAAATGCTTGAGGAACAGCTTAACGTTGTCCTCAATCATCTTGCGTGGGGTGTTGTTGATGGCGGGGCCACCTACTTCGAGTCCCAAGCCGGGCATGGTAACGATGCCTACACCTTCGCCACCGGAGACTATGATCGTATAGTCATCTACAGGTGTGTCTTCGGGTTCCGGATCGTCCATGCGAAAGGGCACGGCAACGTTGGCTCTGATTTCCATACCGTTGGTGATGTCGGGGTCGTCGCCTGCATCTTTGATGACGGAAGCTTCAGCGTCGGCCATCCAATTGCCGTTCAGGAAACCGGCGTTGGGCCAGGATTTTTGTTTTTCGACGGGGACGTATATGGTTTCGCCATTGGGGAGGAGAACGGGAAAGACTGCGGGGCGTGGACGCCGTTCGAGGTTGAAAAGGTCCCAAGTGGCGGCCACGGCAGCAGCAGCGGCACAAGTCCCGGTGCTGAGTCCGCTACGCAGGGGGTAAAAGTCGGGCAGAATATTTTCTACCATTCGGCGCAGACCGTGTTCGCCGTCTATGGGGATGAAACTTCCGGGCGTGTCCGGGCAGCGGATGGCAAAGATACGGATGCCTTCTGCGAGGGCTGCTTTTACTTTTTCATTGAAGCCTCCGGACAGTCCGCTTTCTTTTATCAGTATGGCTTCGGGGCGCAACTTCTGTAATAGGATGCGTTCGTCTTCATCTGCATGGTAGTAATACAGATTTTTCTCGGGAAAACCTTCACGTTCGGCCAAACGGCGGGAGCTCTCACGGTTAAGGATGCGGAAATAGCAACAGGCACTTTCCTGCCAGAGAGGCTTTAGCTTGGCGATGCTTTGTACGCCTGTCAGTGCCAGGAGGGTGAAGATATCTTCTTTCTTGATTTGCCGAATGGCATCTTCAAAATCATCGCACCAGGTGATGTGTTCTTCATCGCGTGGCGGATAAATACGTTCGAATCGGATGACATACAAATCCAGGGTATGGGCTACTTTCTCTACGGTCTGGTGCAGTTGTATAGCAAAGGGGTGGGCGGCATCTACCAGTAATTGAATGTTATGTTCCCGGCAACAGCGCTCCAAGTCCAGTTCGTCCATGGCACCATGCAGGCGGATACCGTGGTGCATAGTTACTTCCTGTTCGTCTCCTTTGGTAGAGTAGTAGAATGGCTTTCCGGCTTCTTCAAGGGTACGGGCAGCGATGCGTCCTTCGGTGGTTCCGCCTAGTATTAATATCATTGTTTTGAGTTATTGAGTGATACGTTCTGTTTATATTGGGACTATCTCAATTCCCCTCCTCCTGGAAGGAAGGGGTGCCCGTAGGGCGGGGTGGTAGGCGAAAAAGAGTTCCTTTGTTTTATGATTCATCGGTATTTTTGCTTTATCTACCACCTCCCCCCTTACGGGTACTCCTCCTCCGTCGGAGGAGGAGTACTGAGATACTTCTATTTATGGGCAGTATAAATGATTTGCAATATTTCAATTAATTATCAGTTATTTGCGGAAGAGATGTTTGAACTCATGGGCGTAGAGCCGGGAAAGGCCTTCGCGGTTGTCGATGGCTTCACCTACGACAATCATGGTGGTGAGCGTTAGGTTGTTTTCTTTCACAATCTTTGCAAGGTCCTTCAACTCTCCGCGATAGATGCGTTCGTCCTTCCAGGTAAGGTGGTAGCAAACGGCAACGGGAGTGGTTTCGGGATATTCCTGTAAGAGCTCTTCCTGAACCTGTTCGGCAATGCCGGCGCTGAGGAAGATACACATGGTGCTTTGCGAGCGTGCCAGCAGGTGGAGTTGTTCGCGTTCCGGCATGGGGGTACGTCCTTCACCGCGGGTAAGGATAATACTCTGCACCTTCTCAGGAATGGTAAACTGAGACTTCAGCGCAGCGGCAGCAGCCTGGAAGGAAGAAATGCCCGGTGTGATGTGATAACTCATGTGATGCTGGTCGAAATAGTTCATCTGTTCCTGAATGGCACCGTAGATGCAGGGATCACCCGTATGCAGGCGGACGATGAATTTGCCTTCATCATAGAATTTCTTCATCAGTGCAAACTGTTCTTCCAAGTCCATAGAGGCTGAGTTGCGGACGGTAGCACCCGGTTTGGCACAGAATGTCAGTTCGCGGGGGACGAGACTGCCGGCGTAGAGGATAAGATCTGCCTTTTCCAGCATTTGCCTTCCGCGCACGGAGATGAGGTCGGGATCACCCGGACCTGCGCCGACGATTTCGATGTGCCCTTGACGCAGGTATCCGTTCTCGATGGCGATGGCGAAGGTGGATTTATTGCTGAGGCCTTTGAATTTCTCGGCATATAGCACGCCGTGATGCGATGAGAGTATGGCTGCTGCTTCGCATACACTGGGCGTGCCCATGTATTTTTGTACGGTGGCGCTGGGATTGGGAACTTCTACCTGGCTCAGTTCTTCGGCCGTATAGAAGCGGACGTCGACCAGTTTCTGTAAAATTTTTATCTCTTCTACGTTGCGTTTCACATCGATGGTGGCTACTTCTTTGATGGCTTGCGCGCAGATGTTTTTACCGGGTGCGCCTACAACGAGGTTGACGAATAGTTCTTCGAATTCGGGGGGATCGAGTGCGAGCCCGAGGCCGACATGCAATATTCTAGGAATATACTGTATGTTGGCTATTGCGGGGTCGAAGAACATAAAGGGACTGACGATAATCAGCAGTTTGTACTGGCTGAGATCCATGTCGCTGCGATGGTAATAGACGTCGACGTGTTGGGGGCGGGTACGTTCCAGGTAGTCAGTGCCTTCATCGCGGATTTCTAGTAATAGGGCGGTACGGTATTTGTTGACGAAGAGGTTAATGATGACGTTGAATTCCTTGGTTCTCTCGTTGTAATTGGTACCGTCCCTCATTTGAAGTATGATACTGTTATCATCCTCATCTTCATCTTCGTCGTACTCTTCATCCTCGTCCTCGTCGTACTCTTCATCCTCATCCTCATCGTACTCTTCATCCTCATCCTCGTCATCCTCTTTCTCCTCTTCGTCGTATTCCTCTTCTTCTTCATTGTAATCTTCCTCCTCATCGCTTTCTTCTTCTTCGTCGTCTTCGAGGAGTTCTATATTTTTATAGTATGCGTGCGACATACCTACCAAGACCTCCCAACCGAACTCTTGTCCGAGGGTGTCAAGAGCCCATAATCCGCTATTGTCGCTCAAGGTACTGATGACGGGATTCGCCCCTAAGATGTGGGCGACATCTTGGGTGATTTTATTGGCTTGCCCGATGTGACCGGACAATACAGATATGGCATTGCGCCCCATGCTGTCCACGCAGATCACGGCCGGGTCGGTGTGCTTATCTTTTACATGGGGGGCAATGGTGCGGACACAAATGCCCATGGCACAAATGAAGATGAATGCATCATATTCGTCGAAATTCTCTTCTATGAAATCGGAAAGGGATGAGATATAAGTGCAACCGGGAAAATGTTCGAGTGTGAATATTTCGGAGTCGTTCATTTCTTGGTGCAGTGTCTCGGCCAGGCTGAGGCTGTTGCCTGTTACTAAAAGGATAGCTGTTTTCATATCGTTGCTTTCATTATTTCTATAGGGTTAAAATTGTTGATGATGATACGCAGGGAGGAATGTAAGGTCATTCCTGCGGCATGAACTCCTTGACGAAATAGCTCTTTACTACTTTCGGACACGGAGTTGAAGACGATGCAACCGTTGGGCTGCAATACTTCTTTCAGGCGTACCAGTATATTTTCTAATTTTCCACCGTGTCCGCCGATAAAGACAGCGTCGGGGCGGGGGAGAGGTTCCAGATCAGTTTGCAGGAAATCTCCGATTAAGGATGTGATTCCCGGCGCACCGAAACGGTGGGAGTTGATGTGCATCAGTTCTTCTCCTTCGGGACGTATCTCGAACGAAACAACCGTAAGATGCGGGAATTGCAGGCGGGCTTCGATGGAGACAGAGCCTGTGCAGAAACCTATGTCCCAAAAAACACGGCGGCGATTCAGTTCCAATGCCTGCAAAGTAAGGAGGCGGATCGGAGCTTTGGTAATCATGCGGGCACGTCCGTCCAAGTGGGCAAATTGTTCGTCGGGAAGACCGAAGGGGCGGGGCTGTTCAGTTATAGAGGGCTGACTATCTATAGGGAGGAGAGCTTCCTTGCTATGGGTGTCGTAGCTGACCGTATACGGGTGCCGTAGCTGATCGTCTACGGGTGCCGTAGCTGACCGTCTACGGGTGTCGTAGCAGAGCAGCAAATTATTCGGATGCTCAAATGTCTCTTTTTCAGCTTCTTCAAGACTCATCCGGCGAATGCGCTCGCGTTCGGGATTGCCGAGGTGCTCGCCTACGTACATGGTGTAGGAGTTGTATCCATATTCCAACATTCGCGCGGCGATAGCGGCAGGGGTATGCTCCCGATCTGTCAGTACACCTATTTTGTGGGCACGTTCTATGAGTGCTTTGTCCAGTTCCTGCCACGGGCGTCCTGTCAGAGAGACGGTACGCATATCGTCGTAGGGCATCACCAGTCTGTGCGCTAATGTTTGCAGGGAATTGAAAGCCGGGTAGAGGCGTATTTTTGCATCGGGCAGTTTTCGTTTTACCGTATTGGCGAAGCCGAAAAACAGAGGATCTCCGGATGCAAATACGACAATCGATGCATCGGAAGTCTTCTTCTCAAAGTCTGCAAAAATATTTTCGTATTGGGCAAAGACGTTATCCAGTGGAACTGTTATGGAAATCCATTCCGCACCTTCCGGAAGTAACTTCTCTACAATCTCCCGATGCCGCAAGCCGCCGGAGAAAACTTTTCCTTCCCGGATGTGCCGCAGCACTTCGGGCGGGAAGAAAGGTTCCCGGTTGTCGTCCATGCCTATGATGATAAAGTTTCGTATCATAGCGTATCTATTTAAACATCCCGTCCCGGCCTTAACTGTTCCGCATCATTGTAGCACAAGATTGCATTCACCAGCGTTGCAGCCAAATTACTTCCTCCTTTTCGTCCCTCCACTATCAGTTTGGGTATTTCCATGAACGGCTTCACCATGTGCTTGGATTCCTGTACATGTACAAAACCCACAGGCGCAGCAATAATACCGCTTGGTACAGCCTTTCCTTTACGTACCAGATCACAAAGTTCCATCAAAGCCGTCGGCGCATTACCGAATACGAACAAGGCATCCGGATGTTCCTCCACCGCCAGACGTATACCGGCTTGTGTACGGGTGATCCCTTTTTCCGCTGCCATTGCCGCTACCCGTTCATCGGAAAGATAACATTTCACTTCTACCCCCAGCCGTTGTAAAGCTCCTTTGCGGATACCACTGGCAGCCATCGTCACATCCGTAACAATCGTTTTCAACCGACCGTCCGCTATTTTCTGATAAAGCTTTTCCACAGCACCTTTGTCCGTATACAGCAGCTTTTCCATTTCAAAATCAGCCGTGGTATGGATGGCGTGCAGCAAAGCCCATTTATGATCCAGAGGAATATTCTTATTCTTTAGTTCCGACTCAATGGTCCGGAAACTTTGTATCATGATGTCCTGACCTATCCCCTTAGTCGGTTGTTCATCTTTATCCGGACGGTTATAATATCCCCGGGGAGTAATGAACTTGCCGTTCCACGCATAAGACTGCGAGTTACCAATCAGGATGACCGTAAACATGTCCACTTCTTCGGGATTGAAATCGGCGAGTGTCGTCAGATGCACTTCCTGTTCATCCCGTCCAGCCTGGCGTACGTAACCTACCGGAGTCTCCGGAGCACGTCCTTCTGCGAGAAACAGCTCTTTCAATCGATAGAGTTGCCAATACCGCCCTTCGCTTTTCGGATTGTATACAGCCGTTACGAAATCAGCCATGGCTGCCGCACGGATGCGACGCTCAATCCGTTCCCACGGTGTCATCAAGTCGGAGAGGGAAATCACACAGAAATCATGTCCCACAGGAGCACCCAGCAGTGAAGCCGCTTTCTGAAAAGCACTGATACCTGGCAAAGCAATCACTTCGACGTTGCTGTTCCGTTCCCGCTTCATCTCGTAAATCAGCGGAGTCATTCCATAAATCCCCGCGTCGCCGGAACTGATGACACAAACCGTTTTTCCTTGTTCCGCCAATTCAAATGCCTGTTCCGCACGAGTGCGTTCCCGCTTCATGCCCGTATCTATACATTCTGTTTCAGGGTGGAGATAAGGTTGGATAAAACGGAAATAATATTTATATCCCACTACTACATCCGCTTCGCGAACCGCCTCCAGAACCGCAGGCGTAATGTCTTGTTCGCTGCCCGGTCCGATGCCGGCAACTATTATCTTTGGCTGTTTCATATCGCTTATATTTCTATCGTGCAAAGATACATTCTATTCTCTAAATTTCGGGTATAAAAGGGTGTAAAAAGGGCTACACCCTTTGCCTGGAATGGTGTAGCCATCCGGGGCAAAAGGTGTAGCCATAAGAGGGAAAGGGTGTAGCTATTTCAGCAACGCCTCAATGTGTTCCATATATAACTTCCGGATAGCGGGTTGTTCGCCCAATCCCTGCATACGGACATTGGCCTGATAACCTGCTTTTTCCATTTCCGGTTTCCATACTCCGACGATGTCTTCTTTCGTATGATTACCGCATACCAGCAACAACGGTATCAGTGTCACTTGTTTCGGGCGTGTCTCCTTCAACTGTGCCAGTGTAGCGTCCAGTGTAGGATAACCCTCGATGGTGCTGACGTGGAAGTTTTTCAGTCCGTGGGCTTTCATCATATAGTCCAGCATGGCGTAAGTGGCGGTACTTGGCAATTGATTGCCGTGTCCCACATAGATGACGTCCTCTTTCTTTCCGGGCTGTTCCTGTGTCAGAATTTCGATTACCTTTTCGCAATCTTCCACTGTATAAAGCAATGGGTTACCCACCTTTATTTCTTTAAAGAAGGGCTTCACGCTCTCCGCATCGCGGCGGACGGAAGTCATTTCACTTCCTTCAATCAGTGTTGTACTCTGTATCAGTACGTGCGAATATCCTTCGCTTCTGAGTTTCAGCAGTGCGTCTACCGGACTGTCTTTATGAACGCCTTGCTTCTCCAGCCTGCGCCGAACAATGGGAGAGATATACGCTTCGCGCACTTCAAACTGTGGAAAAGTTTCTTTTGCCTCACGGGTGATTACGTCGAGCGTCAGTGCACGCGTATCAGGGTCCGAACTTCCGTAATGGGTAATGAGAAGGGCGGTCTTCTCCCCCTGTGCAGAGGAGAAGAGAGCCACACTCAGTAAACAAAAAGTGATGAAAAGATGCTTCATATCAATAATAAGTTGTTATGCGTTAATTCTTTAGTTTTAAAGTCAGACTCACCACCAACATACGTCCCGGTGAGTACAGGGTGAAGTTCTTCGTCAGAGGTCTCATATCTCTCTTGTTGAAGATATTGTCGATACCGATACCGGGTTCCAGGAAGAAACTGCTGAAACAGTCGAAGGAGTGGCGAGTGTTCAGGTTCCAGATACCGTAACCCGGAGCATCTCCGTCGGCATCTCCCGGATAGTAGCATTTGCTTTGCAGACGACCGTTCAGGTTGAGGTTCATGGTGTAGTCACCCCATGAATGTGCATAGTTTCCGCTGATGGTTGCAGTGTGGCGGATGCTGCGTTGAATATTTTGCCAGCCTTCTTCACCTTTACCACGGGCATAAGCGTAGGTATAGTTACCATTCAGCGTAAAGCCGGCGAACGGATTGCCTGACAAACTCACCTCAAAACCACGGACGGTAGCCTTTTCAAAGTTGATGTATTCTTTCAGGTTTACATTCTTGGTAGATGATAAGTCTGCCAGTTCGGGGAATTCTTCCTTCAGTTGCTGCTGGGCCTCAGCGGACAAATCATTGAATGCGGTTACTTTGGAAGACACCATATCTGTCAGATAATTCAGATATCCCGTAACAGAGGCACTGAAACGGTTGGTGCGATATTCCATATTGACGGAGTAGTAGTTGCTGTGTTCAGGCTTCAGGTCAGCATCACCGATGGAGATAGTGTATTTGCTACCCATTTTCTTGAACATGCTGTAATACAATTCGTCTACGCCGGGAGCACGGAAACCTGCTGCATACGTGGCACGTACGTTGAAGTTTCCAATATTGTACATGGCTGCCACTTTCGGGGTGAAACGTCCGCCTGCCTGTTCATGATAGTCATAGCGTGCACCGACAATGCCCGTGAAGTGATCCCACAGTTTTACCTCATGCTGTCCGTAGCCCGACAAAGTATATACTCCCTTGTCTACATCGGCATCGGGACGAACAAGAATGTCCTTGCGGTAGTCCACTCCGAAGACAGTGGTACTGTTGGTGGTGAAACCGAAGATACCTTTCAGTTCGGCATCATGGAACTTCTGTCTTTTGGTGAATGCGTAGTCACCCGGTTGGTAATCACCGGCTGCCAGCATGTATTTGTAGCGCGAAGTATAATTGTTGCCTACATAATCCAACTGGATGGAGGAACGTTTATTCAGTCTGTACTTGGCTCCTGTACCCCAGTTGTAGCCTTCGTAATGCGTATTATAATCATTTCCGCCTGTCATGCCGTCGCGTTTGGCAGGGCGGTCGGTCATACGCCAATAATATCCGCCGTTGGCATAGAACGAGAGTTTATCCGTAGCATCATAGTTGAATTGCTGCGAAAAGTTATTCATGCTGTAGCCGATGGAAAGCTGATCGAGGGTTTCAACCAGATCATCATTCTTGTCTACAGTCAGGCCACTGTTCTGCCAGCCATCCGAGTGATCGTATTTATAAGCAGTGTAAGAGGCGAGCTTTCCTTTGGCAATGTCCAGGTTGAGACCTTGTGAAAACTGATTCTTTCTTGTATAACGGCTGTTGGTGGTGAAGGAGATTTCATCTTTCGGCTGGTTGGTGATGATGTTGATAACACCGGCAATCGCATCCGAACCATAGAGCGAAGAAGCTGCGCCGTTTAAAACTTCGATACGCTTCACACGGCTCATGTCTATCTGGCTGATGTCGATATTACCGCTGATATCCCCCGTCACTTTACGTCCGTTAATCAGTATCAGTACATATTTATTGGAAAGTCCGTTCATCATCAGATACGAACCCATGGCATTCGGGGAGAATGAGAGAGAAGGAACCATCATGGTCATGGCCTGTTGGAAATCCGTGATTCCGGCACGTTTTATTTCGTTAGCGGTGATGACGGATACCGGTGCCGGAGTATTTTTCAGTCGCTGGTGCGTACCCGTACCGGTTACTACTACAGGATTCAAATCCACAGTTTTATCTACGGAAGTTTCACCTTTATCAGCCTGTGCCCATGCACCGGCAGCGATACTTCCCATTAAGAGAGTCGTTAAGAATCTTTGCTTTATCATAAAATTATCGTTTGTTTGGAAATGCAAAGATATGGGGAAGATGAGGGTAAGAAAATACCCACTGATGGGTATTTCTATTGTTAAAAACCCTTGTTTATAGGTATGGACTCTTTAACTTTTATTCAAAGGGTGACGGATGTCTATCATTATTCCGGAACATAGATAATTTCTCCACTTTCCAGTTGGTAGGCTACACCGACTTTTTTCCCTCGCTTGCCGGAAGTTTCCTGTTCCTCGCTGGGAGTGTATCGCTTGATTTCCTGTCCTTCTTTCGTAATGATTTCCATATTCTCTTTTCCGGGATTCTTCACCATAGTGAAGTCTTCTTTGGAAAACATTTCCGTCATGTTGAAGCGGGTGACGAGGGCAACCATCAGTGCGACGGCAAAGACCATGGCTACATCAAAAAGGTTAGCTACCGTACCCATCGGGTCGGAGTCCGTTTGGTTGTGAAGCAGTCTGTTTCGTTTCATATTTTTTTATGGGGCTGAGAGTTATTCATTGGTTTTGTTTCGCAGAGTCTTGTCCAGATATTCCAGATCATTTATTTCACGGGCATACCAGCGTTGTTTCACTTGCAGAGTGATGACGCCGACTGCGGCAATCACCATACCGACCACGGTGGTGGCAAAGGCTATCTGCATATTGTAAGCCATTGAGGAAATATCTCCTGTAGCCAGTCCGACAAGGGCGGGACCCATCGGAATCAGTGTTCCCATCAATCCCAGCATCGGACCGAGTTTGATGAAAGTGCGCGAGCGTCCCAGTTCTTTTTCGGCGTCTACTTCGAAGTTGGCAAGCAGGCGTTCGCAGTAGGCGGCGTTATCGCGGTGTTCGGCAAGCTTTTTCAGGCAACGGAGCAAAGGTTGTTTCCCGGCTTGGGGCAAGCTCTGTAACTGTTCGTTAATGTTTTCAGGAGTGATGGTTTCTAACATTTCGGAGAGTTGCTTTTGTAGTTTCATCCGTTGGTAGAATTCTCCGAAGAAACCTCCGGCAAGGATAATGGCGCGGAGGAAGAACAGGAGTAATAATACGATGACCGGAACAAGTAGTCCGTTGGATATCCAGAAAAGTGAGTTTGAAATGGTTTCCATAATGATATTTATAATTTTAGTAGTTACTGTTTATTTAGTAGCCGGTAGCTATGATGCTCAGTACGACTATGAATATGTTTACAATAAAAAGGACTTCGAGGCGCAGGGCTTTATCTCCCAATAGGATTTGTAGCAATCGGGCACCGATACCAATAAGTAAGAATGTGGTGGTGCCTACTATCCACGAGAGCATATTGAAATCAATGCCCGGAAAAGAGAATAATAATTCAGCCAGTATATAGCATAGTACGCCACCTATCAATAAACCGGGGTAAAGGTGGAGCAGGAAGGTGACGCTTCGTTTGAATGCAGTGTCTCTTGTACGCATTCCGGAGAAGCAGTCGAAGCAAAAGGTTATCAGGATGGCGGCTTCCAGTGTGATACAAACAGATACATCTAGCATTTTCTCCCGGGAAGCAAAAAAGGCTGCTATTGCTGTCTTAGATTGCTCGGTTACCCAAGGGGTAATGAGTAAAACAAATAGGGCACAACATAACGCTGTCAGCCACGTTCCCCAACGGGGGTAGAAGCCGACCTTCAGCAGGAAGCTGAGGGTGATGAAGATTGCTAATATGGGAATGACGTAATTCATAGTTATTGGGTGAATGGTAAATTGTTAGTGATTAGTGTTTAGTGATAAGTGATTAGTGGCTGCGCTATTACTCCGCATGGTGCTAATCACTTATCACTAAACACTAATCATTATGAAGTTATTTACTTTTCCTTCTTTTGATTAATGCAACCAGTCCAATGAACACCACCAGTACCACGCCTCCAATCACTAATCCGTTTGTTGTACGTTTCTGCGCTACCTGTTCCGGTGTCAGCTTCTTTTCTTTCAATACTACATCTTTTCCATTGGCCGAAGCGGCTTCATATATTGCTTTCATATCCTGATTGAATTCCTGTTTTTCTTTCGCATCCAGATTATCCGCAACGAACGACTGTAATTTGGCATTATCGCATACAAACTCCGTGCAGGCGGCACCCTTCTCACGGGTTATTTGTGCATGTAGTGCAGCTGTTGCTTTCAACTCTTCAGGGCTTGCTTTCCAATAGCCTTTCCGTGCACTTTCCAGCATCACCGCAGTCATAGCCTGATAGGATGCCGGATTCACCCGGAGAAAATAATCCTGTATTCCGAGTTTATTTTCATCCTGAATATACATCCGGTACAGGTCATTAAATATCTCCTTATCCATTGCCGACGGACGCATTACATGCCAGCCAAAGATATTGCGGAAAATCTCTCCGAACATTTGTGCCGAACCTGCACCGCCTTTCATCCGTTCCTGTATGAATGTCGGATTCAGTATCGTAGCCCGCGTTTCCACAGCAATCGCCTCTTTGGTCTCCTGCATACGGCGGTTGGTACGATTACGATAATCGGCCATATAAGCATCCGGTTCTTTACCCGTCAGTGTTTTTACAGTAAGAGATAATCCGCCGGTGAATTCATATACGTGGTCCAATGAAATAGGTCCCCACGTATTACTCTGCCGCGGCTGAATCACTACATCCGTTTCGGAGAGGGCGGAGGCAAACAAATCTTTCTGAACCTCACCCCAGTTATCTTCATCACCATAAGCGGCACCCATATTATTGAGATACCCTTGGACGATTTCCTTTTCATCCTCCCATGATCCGCTATGCTCGGTATATCCCATGATTCCTGTACTGTATCCACTGTTGACAGGGCCGAATACACGCATCACAGACATTTCCCGTGCACGTTTTGGAGAAGTCCCTTTTTCCACCAGTAACTTTTCCTGTAGCACTGTTCCCGATGCCACATAGTTGGGATATGCTCCATCCTTTGCTTCCGATGCCAGGCGAACCGCATCCGTCAGTAACTTCAGACGTGATCCGGCTATGTCGCGAAGCTGTCCTGAGACTTGTACCACTACATTAATACGTGGTCGCCCCAGTTCTTCGCTGGGCACAAGTCTCAAATCTACTACACGTCCTTGTCCATCGCGTACAGGCTCCACACCCAACATCCAGAAGACTTGTGCCAGCGTGGCTCCTTCGGTTGTGATAAATTCACCCGCCCAGAAAGTATAACTCACTTTCCGCGGATATTCCCCATGTTTGCCGGTGTATTGTTTCAGGGTTGCTTCCGCCAGTCGTTTTCCGTCTTCCCATGCACGTGGATTAGGGGTTGTTTCAGCATTTACGCTATACATATTCCTTCCTGTGGGCAATACATTGGGGTTCAATACCGGATCTCCACCCGGAGCAGGCAGAACTGTTCCTCCATTCAGGCCGCGCACCATTGCGTTGAATTCATTGGCGGTAGAAGCTATTAGTTGTTCGCGATAGCGCAATGCGGGGCGAAGGTCCGGGGCAATGGCAACCGTATCACGAGGCGGATTCTGTAACATAGCCATCAGTCGTTTCTTTGCCGTTGGCAGATAATGGTGGGCTATATATGTAAAGTCTTGCAATTGTTCCGTAGTAATCTTGCCTTTATCCCGGTCAGTTTTGGCCGTTTCGTAAGCCAGGGCATCTGCGCTGACGGCAAGGGTGGTTTGCAGTAAGTCACGTTCCGAATAAGGTTCACCCATCGTGTAGTATGCACCCAGCATCTTCTCATTAGCTATTTCTTCGGTAAAGGCATCCAGACGTTCCAGTTCTTCGGCAGTATAGGGGTTGTCCGGTACGGAATCCAGTTCCAGGTCCCGGTGAAGTCCCAGGTGAACAGTCTCTTTCTTGACGCGCATTCCCAGCATACGATGTCCTTCCGTTCCTTCATCCAGAAGTTTATGAATATCTTCCAGTAATTGGTTATATCGCTGTCTCATGCCACTTTCCGCATAAGGCGGAGTCAGATGAGTGACGAGTACAGCATGTGTACGCCGTTTGGCTATAATACCTTCTCCTACGTTTCCCGTAGTATAGAAATAGAAATGCGGCAGATTACCTACCAGTGCTTCCGACCAGTCTGCCTGTGATAAGCCCACATTCTTTCCCGGGGTATATTCCAGGTTTCCATGTGTGCCGAAGTGTATCAGTGCATCCGCTTTAAAACCTTTCTGCATATACAGATAAGGTGCCAGATAACTGTGAGGCGGTGCTACGGGCATGCCATGTACCAGCTTGAAATCATCGTCTCCCAATGCCGGACGGGGTTGTGGAAACAATAACACATTGCCGAATCGCAGGCAGGCAATGGCGATACTGTCTTCCGTGGCTAATAAATTGCCGGGAGCGTCTCCATAACGGTCAGTCACTTCCTTGTACTTTTCCGGCAGGATCACTTCTTTTGCCCAGGTTTCATATTGTCCGGTAGACAGCCATACAGGGTGTGCTGTTTTCAGGAATTGTTCCTGTGCCCCTTTGGCATACGAACCCATGACAGAGCCGTCACGATATATCCTGTTTCCGAATTCTTCTACGGTGGCAGGCAGGTTGCTTACGTCATATCCTTCATTGCGCAAGCGTTTCAGGAAGTTATAAAGAGAAGGAATCACCTCCATGCCGCTTGCCAGCAAGGCATCTTTACCGGGTGTCTTGAAGTAGCAGATGGCGACGCGTTTGTCCTTGTTGGATTTATCGCGAAGAGACATATATTTGCTGATATGCTCAACTAAGGCATCCATCCGTTCCGGTTCCGGTGTGTGCAGAATATATCCTTCTTCATTCTCATTTTGTGTGGAAATACATAAGGGGGCCATGCCTCCGTCTATTTCGGGTACTACTACACGTGCCGTCAGTGTACCTCCACTTACAGGTACGTTGGGATTCAGCCATTCTTCACGCGGTTGTACCAGTGGGAAAGGCATGAAGAGGGGAATATTTTCCTGATGTAACCAGTTAATGAGCGAGTCATTTCCCAGACGTCCCATAGGCAGATAAATCAATCCGTCGGGATGAAGGGTACGTATCAGGTCTTCGCGTCCCTTACCGCTACCGGTGATGGGATAAATATTGAAACCTGCCTGTGTCAGACGGGAGATCAGGGTATCTACATGGGCGCGGGTACCTTCTACCGGAAAACTGATACCTGAGATAAAAGCAAGATTGCGCCCACCTTCGTGATAGAGTTGCTTTTGTTTCAGATATTCAGTCAACTCTTGTGGAGTTTTGAAGTATTGGCCGTATTCCTGATGATAAAACAGGTTGTTGGGTAATTCTATGGGATTTTCAAAAGAACGGTCACCCAGTCGATGGGGAGTGGAGATGTGTCGCAGATAGCGCAAAGCATTCCTGTAGTTCTGTCTGCAAGCATTTTGGAAATACATTTGCAGGGTCTCCTGTTGTTCAGGGGTGATATTGTGGTTGACGATGAAGTTGAAATGTCTTAGCGCATTGGTAAAAACTGGAATACCTTTGGCAGCTACCCGTTCCAGTTCCGCTACTTGTGTTTCGTCCAGAAACAATCCGCGTCCGTACATCATGATGGCATCATAGCCGGAAAGGTCTTTCACTTCCTCCATCTTGATGCACTTCACGCGGATATGGCTGCAATCATTATTCAGTGCGATGTCTGCTGCTTGTGCGGGCAGGGGATTGATGATGAGGATGCGGGTAGGTGCCCACCAATAATTGTAGGCTGCAAAGCAAGCGATGACCACGGCGATTATGCAGCCAAGGATTATTCCTGTTCTTTTCTTGTTCATAGTAAGCGTTTTTGTTTTTTGCGACATTTTCTTCGAACATAATTTATGCTCAACACTATACCGGTTACTGAAGTTACTGTTCCACCCAGTAGTAATATCCATAGTACTGTCTTACGTAAAGTGGTATTTGAATTCAAGCCCGGCAGACGCATCCGGTGCATAGCCGTATAACTCCAGTATTTCCAACGGGAAGAGGTATTGACATAACGGATGATACCTGTTTCTGGATGAATATAGAAAACACTCCGGTCAGAATCATCCACCGTTATTTTCCAGACGGGAAGTTGACTTCGTCCACGATACATACTACTCATATCGCGGTAATAAGTTTCAAAATGGTTCAATAGTGTCATGTGTAGCTCCGGACGTTGATGTGCCGGAATGCTATCGGTATCATATATACTTTCCACACCTTCCCGAATTTCTTTTTCCTGAAGTTGCAGAGTATGTGGTACACTATCCGTAGCATCAATATATTGTTCTCCCTTTCCATCTTTAACGGTATAGTAGGGATGTTCCCGGAAATTGCTCCATTCTATCTGCCGCACTTCCGGGAAACTGGTAATCATGGTGCGATAATCCAGCGTGTAATCTTCTGGTTGGGGCGCCTTTGCTTGCAGTGTACGTAGCGGACTGCTCTTCAAAGCCGGTTTATGAATCCATTCCGGAATGTCGGCAACGGACATCATGCCACTGAAAGTAAAGGTCAATACGAATATTCCGAAAAAAATGCCACTGACATAGTGCCAATGATACCATTTTTTTCGGTAAGGTGAGAACCCTTGGCGATGACTCTTACGTGTCCTGTGCCATACGTCGACTGTAACCCATATCCCTGCAATTACCATAAGGCAACCTATGCCGGATAACCAAATAACGGTTTTACTCCACAATGTGGCGTCTTGCCGTAGCCAAGTGAAATATATCCAATGGGGAATAGCTCCCAGCCATGCCCAGAAGCGTTCGTTCCTGTTGGAAAGTTGTAATACTTCTCTGCTTTGTGAACTTATGTAAAGCTGTGTTTTTGCATCATCAGCAAAGTGTATCTTATAAATGGGCATTTCCTTTTTCAGTTCACCGAAAGGTATCCACTGATCCAGTGTATGTAGGTATGCAATGGGGGAGGCGGACCATAAGGCGGCTATTTGCCGGATACGTTCATTGTCGATTATTGACAAGGTGTCCGATGGGTCCAGGTGAAGTTCATGTATTCCTTTGTTGGTACGGATATGGAAGATTGTTTGCCCCAGGCTGCGGTCTAAGGTGAGTTTTCTCACTTTTTCTCCTTTGGGCAGACGTGAAAGGATAGAAGTGATATCAGGCAGTGAGTCACCTGAGGCGGAGAGTAATTCTTGCTTTTGTAGTTTTTCCTTTGCACTGACACGTGGAAAGCGGTGGTACATCATCACAAAAGCGGAGAGGAACCACATAAGAAATAGGATACAAAGCAGTGTGCCCAGTATCCTATGTAAAGAGTACATTAATTTGGTAATGATATTCATCTGTTATTCCACATCTTTTCCGGCAGCATATCCGGCTTTCTTTTCCATGATATCCAGTATGCGATGTTTCAGCATAAAGCGGATATGGTTGATGAAAATTTCCTGTATTTCGGGTACTTGTCCCAGTCCTTCCATACGGACATTCACGGTGTAGCCTTCTTTTTCGAGTGCTTCTTTCCAATCTTCGGCGATGTCATTCTTGGCGTGATCTCCGGCTACGAACATAAATGGTACCAAGGTAACTTGTTTCGCCTTTCCGACTTTCAACTGTGCCAGCATTGTTTCAAATGAAGGATACCCTTCGATGGTACCTACGTGGAAGTTACTCAGTCCGTTAGCTTTCAGCATATAGTCCATCTGGCTGTAAATGGCGGTGCTGGGAGTATAGGTGCCATGACCGACAAGTACGAAATGCTCACCTTTCTTAACGGATGCTTTTTGATTTTGCGTATCAGTGAGTCTGTTATTCAATATTTCAACTACCTTTTCTGCATCTTCCACTGAATAGAGCAGGGGAGTGCCGATACGGATTTCCTTGAAGAAAGGTTGTACACTCTCCATATCTCGACGAAGTGACTCCATTTCTACGCCGTCAATGATGTTCGAGCTTTGCACAATAACATGTGTGTAACCTTCACTACGCAGACGGAGCATAGCATCCAGCGGAGTTAGTTTCTCGATGCCGCGTGCTTTAAGACGACGGATAATGATACGGGAAGTAAAGGCTTCACGCATTTCCAGATCAGGGAATGCTTCGCGGGCTTTCGCATTGATAGCGTCAATGGTCAGGGCACGGGTATCGTCGTGCGTAGTACCGAAGTGTACCATCAGCAAGGCGGCTTTATCGCCGGATTTCATACTTGCGAGCATATCGCTTGCTACGAAGTTTTCCCCCTCGTGCGCAGAGCATAGGAAAGTGAGGTTGCAAAGAAATAAAAGGATAAATAGGTTTTTCATAAGGTAGAAATGATGCTTTTTAAATATTTTGAAAAAGGTTATGTGTCAATTTATATTTTAAGTACAGATTATACGAAAATTACAAGAAAGAGATTAATGATTCTTGTTATCGTATAACCTGTACCTGAATATATGATGATTAATCGTTTTCAACGACACGTATCATGTCGAAGTAGAATTTACCTTCCACTTCTGCTCCCTTTTCTACGGTACCGGTCTTAATGTCGTAGATATAGATAATGGCATTGGCATCCTCTTCTGTATCTACACCGATGTAGGCTTTATCGTTAAAGATAACGGAACGTTGCGAGAAGCGGCCACCGCTGTAAGCAATTTCTTTGCCATTGTAGCTCAGGCGAGTTTTGGTTCCAGTAGTAAGGTCAATGATGGCATAGTAATGTGAGAATGCATCAATAGCTGTAGGTTTCTTTATTCCTGCAGCAGCAGCTTTGTCGCTAATAGGTGCATTATCGTTGCGAGCATATACCAGAGCTTTGTTATTTCCTAAATACTGAACAGTCATCAACTTACCATCTGCATTGGAATAACCATTGTAAGAGGTATCAAACTCTGTTTCACCCGCTTTGATACGCAGCAACATACCTTTTTCAAGACCGCTTGCTTCTTCATGGAAACAAGCCAGATAAAGATTACCAGCTTCGTCATACGCTACACAGTCCTGCATCAATTCTCCGTAAGCACTTCCTGCCATTTCACCTTCAACGGGAGAAATAATATCTTTTTCCACCTTCATAGTTGATGGGTTGATGATGGCTGCATGAAAATTAGGCTCTTGTTCACTAGCAACAGTTTGGCCTGCCTTTTCTTTCCAGTAGTAGAAGTAATATAATTTATTGTCTGACTTGCGGTAAGTGAGAATACCTGAACTTGTCAGCTTTGTCCAGTCGGTAGGAGCGGGTATAGTTACTTCACCTTCATCAAGGATAGTTAAATCGTCCGCTTTCAGTTTCGTATAAAGAACTTTATCCTTGTCGCCGTTGGTAGATATGATAACGAGTGTGTTATCGTCAATCCAAGCATGTGTGTAGGAACGTACCTTATAAGTATTGGTCTTAAAGGGGCGTTCTTTAATCACATTGATCTTATTATTCTTGATCTGATACTTCACGAAGCGGTCGCCGGTAGCAGGAATTTGATAGTAGTATTTCCCTTTTGAGATAGACTCCATAGAGTAATTTCCCAGTTCCGAACCTACGCCTTCAACGCTGATGACACCTTTGTCAGCCGTCAGTGTACTGGTGTTGGTGACAATGGTATTGTTTTTACTGCTCATACCGCCATGCTTACCTACGGTAACAAAAAGGTCGAAGTGATAATCACCTTCATTGATACCCGGATCTGGAGTAGGAGTAGGATCATCATCAGAACAAGCCGTAAATGAGATTGCCATCATGGCTGCCATAAAGGCCAAGAGTGTAAATTTGAATTTTTTCATCTTGAATAATTATTAATGATTAGTTAATGAATAATCGGAACTTGGCAAAAAAAGCACGTCCGGGTTTTTGCAACTTATAGTTGTCATAGGCTGTCTTGTCGAGGAAATTGGTACACTCTAAAGCAATGTTGTAGCGTCCGCGTTTCCATGAGTAGGTAATATCAGCATTGCAGATATGTTGAGCCGGAATGCGTGCCTTGCCTTCAGTGGCACCATAAGCCTCCCACAAAAGGTAATACCAGTGTATCCACTGATAAGTGCAACCTAGGCGTAGCTTGCTTTCTGGTAATGCCACTTTACGGAAAGTATAGTATGCTTCCGCACTACCAAACAACCAAGGACGGTTGGGTACACGGTTATTGTAGGTAGCCGATGGTTTTCCGCCATTCTTGTACTTCTGTTGGTCGCGAGCATCTTGATAGCTGACGTTGCTGGCAAGTTGCAGCTTGCCTTGCCAATCGTAGCGTACCTCTCCTTCCACACCCTTAATGTGGACTGCGGGTACATTGGTATATTTCATTGTACCTTCTTTTTCAGCAACTTCGCTCTGGATATAGTTGTCAACCTTGCGGAAGAATCCGCTTGCTTCGTAGTAGAAGGTATGTCCGGTACCCGGATGCCACGTACCGAATAGACCGGCATTGAAGTTATCACTGTTTTCCGGTTTCAGTGCTACGTTGGCGTAGATATTAGTACCGTTTCCCAATAGTTCGCGTGCGATGGGAAGTCTCACACTATGCTCATAGGACACTTTCACGGCTAAAGCTTCCGCTACAGTGTACCGAAGTCCGACACCGTAGCCTAGATAGTTCTTGGTTGTGGAACCTTGTACCGCTTCAGAACCGGTCACGCTAGGCTGATCGGTCTGCCGGATATTCGGGTGATTGATATAATCCTTTATGAAAAACACATTCTCTATCTTGCCATCCAATAACGACTGATTGTAGGAAAAGCCTAGGATATGTTTGGTCACAACATCGTTGGATGGCTCGAAAGTGGTATCCAAATCATCATAACGGTCGTTGCCGGTACGACTCAGATGATAGTTCAAGTTAAAGTTATGATGATTGTTCAGTTTATAATCCAGGTTGGCTCGAACCACAGTCAGTGGGCGCTTATAATGGCGCATGGATCGTTCTTTGCCCATAATTTCATTACGCTGGCCATCTATGTATCCACCATCCCAGTAATATTTTCGGTAGGTGGTGTCCACGGTCAATGAGTGATCCCAAGTATGGGAGAGGGCAGCATTCAGCTGCATATTCTTCAGAATGAAATTACGTTTCTGGTAATGTGCTGAGATATTCCAGGCATCTGAGTTCTTTTCTGCCATTCCATATACTTTGTCTTGAACAGAACCCGTCTGTAATTCTTTATCTGTCTTGGAATAGGAAGCGGAAACGAAGAATGCATCTGCCCATGACTTGTTGGCAACTCCTACCTCTATTTGCCCCAGTAAGGAGAAATAGTCATCGTGGAAGCGTTTAGGATTACCATATATGAAATTGTCACCACTCTCATCCCGCATTTGCACGTCTTTCATCCTATAATCATTCTTTGAATAATTTACTCCCACAGTAGGTCGGATAATCAGTCCTGTTTTAGGTTCTACAAATTGTGCATTCAAGTCTGCTTTGTGCGTATGGAATGAACCGATGCCATAAGAGACATCCAGATAATTTTTCTTTTCTTGTTTGGTTATAATATTGATGGCACCACCCAATGCATCCGTTCCCAAGCTGGCAGGAACCACACCTTTATATATTTCAATCCGGTCTATAATATTCACCGGAAGATTAGCAAGTGAAACTCCACTTCCTTTAGTGTCCAACGGCATTCCATCTAAAAAGTAGCGAATAGAATTGCCGGATAAACCATTTATAGACAAATCAAAGTCTGAACCGACACCTCCTTCTTCTCTCACCTTAATGCCTGTTGTACGGTTTACCAGGTCATTGAGGTTATTTAGCGAATTTACTATAGGTTTTATATCGAGAGCATTGACGGAAAAAACTCCTTCTTTCACTTTCTGTGTCTGTGTCTTTCCATAAACCTCAACGGAGTTCAAAGTAACAGCACTTTCTTGTAATGTAAAGTTGAGTACTTTGTCCTGCTGAATATCCAGGGTGTTTTTTACAGTTTGATAGCCTACTAAGGATACAACCAATGTGCGTTTGCCAGGTGAAACTTTCAAGGAGTACCTGCCATTATCATCTGTATAGGTTCCGGATGAAGAATTCTCAATAGCAATGGTTGCTAATGCTAAAGGTGCACCATGTTGGTCTGTGACTTTCCCTGATAGAGTGAATTTATTCTGTGCTATTATACTTATCTGTGACAAGCAGGTAAATAACAACAGTACACATGCAATCTTTTTCATTTATATCCTTGTTAACGGTATTTATGACTTACCTTCGGGAATATGTGTACAAGGAGAAATGATTTCTTTATGGACAGAATAAAGAATGCCAGACTCGATGTTTTGTTGCTTTATTTCCCGAAAGCATTAAAACTATGTTGTTTCTGGCAGGTCTTCTGACTTATTCCATCTTAGAACGCCTTCCCATCCAACTTACGGACAGTGGCACAGAGTGTTCCAAGACTTGGAAGGAACTTACAGCAGCGGGTCTGTTCAGGAGTTTCACCTGATTCCCTTTTCATCACTTACCCCGTAGCGTAGGGGAAGTGAAACCAAAACTGCGGCAAAGTTATAAAAAAAGTTAGTCCGAACAATGGACGTATCTGAAAATGTTTTTTATAATATTAAAAGAGTATAAGTAATTCTGATAAAACACTTGCGGCTGCGAGAGCCTGCGCTTGTACAAGTGTGAACGTTCACTTGTACAAGCGCAGGCTCTCGCAGCCGCAAGTGTTCAATTACAATAATTAGAACGACCGTCCTTTAAATATATTCGACTCGGACAATGGAACGAGTTTACCGTCCAGTGTTAATCTATTCGAGTTGAAATTAGGATTTACTGTGGCAGATACATTGTTGCGGCCATGAGTGAGCCTGATAGAGACTTGTGCTGAGATTCCTACACCTGTCACACTAAAATTGCAAGTTACATTCCCTTTTTTGTCGGTGGTGGTTTTTACTTCACCTACAGTGCCATCCACTGTAACACCTCCAATTCCATTAGGACCAGCAAAGGCACCGTTAAAAGCAATCTGTACGGATGCCCGGTCACCATTTAAAAGGATAAAATTGGTATTGGATGTAACAAAAGCACTACGGCCTCTTTTGAATGTCACACGATCCGCTTCCAATACAAACTTTCTCTCCTTTATGGCTTGTACTGCATCAGTGTATGCTCGTTCTTCTTCTATTTTCTCCCGAGCTTTTTCTGCATCACGTTGTGCTTTACGTTCAGCACGACGACTTTCACTTTTACTTTCCTGTGCATAGATTGTTGTAGATGCACCTATGAAAACCAACATCAATAATACGATAATCTTTTTCATAACTTCTTTCTTTCTTTTGTTAGAATAAACAATCAAAAAATGAAAAGGATGCATGTGACCTATATTAATATTATATGAATTAATATTTATTATAAGTAATACACTGTTATGTTATTTCTTTCCTGAATACATTTTATATTGAAAATGCCTTAAATAGCGATTTTTGGATGTAAAAATAGTGATTATTGTACATTCTGTAAGCAGATAGCCCTCTAATTTTGTCTCCATGAATTTATTGTTAGCCCTATTCTATATTAGTAAAACTATGAAGATACGTAATATGTGCGGATATATTTTCATTCTGTTATTGGTGTCCTGCCATCAAAAAGATGAAGGTATATATGATCCGGATCAATCCTATAAAGTCGTTGTAAATGGAATCATCGATTCACTTTTTGAGAATGATAATACCGATGTCCTTCCTCATTGCATTGTTTCTGTTATTCGAAATAATGTAGAAGTCCAACAGCACTCTTTTTTCATAGAAACAACAGCCGCCAGATCAATAAAAGACATGAAATATCCTTTACTTGAGCTGAATCTGCCCTCTGGAGAACACTATCTTCTGGCATGGATAGATTATCGGATAACAGAAGACTCTCCATACTATATTACAGAAAATTTAAGGTCTGTACGTATGAAAAGCGAAGTGGCTGGTATGGATAAGAAAGCCTATGCAGCCGTTCTGCCTTTAACAATATTCCCGGATAGTCCGATAGAGCAAATTTGTAATCTGGATTTTTATTCTCCACTGTCTTCTTATACACTGACTACTGATCTGAAGGAGGAGAGTCTTGATGAGAGAATGACCGCTATATTGACTTATAAAGGTTACCTGCCTATCGCTTATGATGTTCTGTCCGGGCGTTGTGTTGCTTCTCTGGCAAATCCCACCATGAGATATGACGGGATACAGAAAGAAAGGGATAAATATATTGTTGCATCGGATTGCCTGTTCATGAATAAAGGCAAGACCAGTTCCCTGGATATGGGAATAACGATAGGTAATTCCAAAGGAGGAATTGTATATCATGCCCCCTCCATTTCATTTTCGTTGGAAGCTGCCCGGCACATCACTAAACATGTGGAAATGGCAGACTTGGGAGAGAGCAATATTATTGACGGAGAGATAACAGGAGAGATCGATATAATAATTAATTAATCTTTAAATTTAACAACATGAAAATCAAATTCTTATTGTGGTATGTATTCTTTTCTCTATGGTTAATGGGTTGTAAAGATGCAGAGAGTGCCATCGATTACAAACAAAATGTAAGTGTACGTTTATCAATGGATGCAGTCACTACCCGTGGAGTTTCTGCACTTCCGGCAGTCGACGGATATCATCTGCGTTATGTTTTGGGAATCTATAAACAGAACGAGGCGGACGGTACATTGACTCTGATACAGCGCATTCCACAAACTACCCCCGACTTTAATTTAGATTTGGCTACTGATGAAACGTTTACTTTGGTTGCCTGGGCCGATTTCGTTAGTAGTGGGACAGACAACTCCACACTGACAAGCGTGGAAGATGAGTTCTATAACACACAATCTTTGCAGAATGTCAGTATCATGAAAGAAAAATGGGTACTGAATACTCCGGCACGGGATGCTTTTTGTGCGAAGGCTGCTGATGTAACCTCCTCTGCTTTGCAAGTGACAATGACCTTGAAACGTCCGTTTGCTCTAATGAACGTAAAAGGCAGTTATGCAGGTGTACAAAGTGCCAAGGTTACGTATCCTTCGGTATATACTGCCTATGATGTCACTAAAGGTGATATAACAGGAACTGCTTCCGAACAGATTCTTTCGGCTAAAACCTTATCAGCGGATGCCAATCAAGTATTGATTTTCGATTATCTGTTTACGCATCCATTGGCTGACGGAGCCAGTTATCAGGAGGGAAGTATCCTGTATGATGTAAACCTGGATTTCTTCGCATCAGATAATGCTACGGGAGAAGCACTCAAAAGTTTAAAAGTAGACTATGTGCCTTTCACTACCAATTATAAAACCAATCTGATTTGTCCTGTGGAAAACACTTCTTCAGTACAAGTGACTTGTTCTATTGATGCTGATTTTGAAACACCGGAAGTAGATGGAGACAAACCTTTCATTGTAAGCTCGTATATCCGTGGAAATTTTTATCAGAAAGGAGACATTTCTACTGAAAGTATGTTAGCATGCAATGATCTTATATATATGGTAGTCCAACCCTATGGAGACGGAACATTGTACTTTGAGACTCCGGAGAATAATGCTACGTTTACGGGTGGAGTGACTCATCTGGAGTCTTTTGCTGGACGTAGCGGCGTGATTTCATTTGACGGAACAGGAGAAATGAATGCCGGGCCTCATTTGATGAACAATGCGACCGGAGCAATGGGAGCTTTCACCTTTGCTACCTGGATGTATATTGATGAGTGGACGCCGGATGCTGTGGTGTTCAGTAAAACGGTTGGAGAGAATACGGTCTCGTTGCAACTGGGGGATACACCGGAGAAATTGAAATTTACCGTAGGGACAGTCGTTTCTGATTTAACTGCTACAGGATTAGAAATTGGAGCCTGGCATTATGTAGGTGTATCTTATGCTTCCAAAGCCATCACTCTATCCATTGATGCTACTAAAACAGCGGATGCTATATCCAATACCGGGACTCTTCCTTTCCGCGCTTCCACACTATTAGGTACTAATTTTAAAGGAAAACTGGATGAAACCTTTTTCTCAGGAATTGGTTTTGGTAATCCTGCCGCTTATAAAGACAAGGAACTAACTTTCAAAGGTGACTGGAATGCGACAAAGACATTAGCTTATTGGAAATATGACGATGCATCTGATAAAGGAAAAGATTCACAAACGTGGGTGGAAATAATGAAAGATATCCGTGCAAAACTGGGCGGTAAGAAAATTCTGTTCCGTTTGGGAGTAGCCGGAGGAAACTGGAAGAATATGTGTGCTAATTCAGCCTCTATTACTGATTTCGTACGGAATATGAAGAGTGTAATGGATAAATATGACATCGATGGCGCAGATATTGATTTTGAATGGCCTGCATCGGATGCTGATTTCACGAATGTAAGCAATGCGCTTATAGCTTTGAAAGACGGAACAGGAAGCCGTATCATTTCTCCGACTTTACACCCGCTATATTATAAAATATCAGCAGAGGCAATATCCAAGATGGATTGGATTTCCATACAATGTTATGGTCCTTCTCCCGACCGCTATCCGGTGGAACAGTATAAGATTGATCTGCAGACTGTAATCAGCAACGGTGGTATTCCGAATGAGAAGATCGTTGCCGGACTTCCGTTTATTGGAGCTACCAGTGATAAGTCTGCTACACAGGCCTATAGCTCTTTCGTTAATGGTAATCTGATTACCAGTCCTGATCAGAATACTGTGACATATAATGGTAAAGAGTATCTGTTTGATGGGCAGACTAATATCAAGATAAAGACCCGCTATGCCCGCCAACAGAATATGCGTGGCGTCATGAGCTGGGATTTGGCTACGGATGTACCTTTTACAAACTCGCTATCATTGCTGAAAGTTATGAAAGAAGCGGCAGCAGAATAATCTGTTGCATAGACCATCTGCCTGTATGGAGCAGATGGTCTATCAACTTGTCTTTGGATTATAAGAAAAAGTGTTATTCTATTATTAAGTTTCGCCCTTTAGGGTACTTCACTTTATAACGTAAAGCTAAATCACGTTGTTCGCCGGGCTGTAAGGTTATTTGCCAGGTGATGATGCCTTTCGCTTCATCCAGACTGCCGCCGCTGATTTCTTCTGCTGTTACGGTAATGTTATTGTTGCGTGATACAGGCAGTTGGTCGTAAAGCGTAAGATTGATAGGTTCTGGACGCGTATTGCGGACAGAAAGTTTCCATGCAATGGATTGCGTCTGATTGGAACCCATAAACTTGCGTGAGGTATATTCGTTCTCTTTCGTACGCTGTATCATGATACGTTTATCACGACCTAAAGAGAAAGATAGTGTGTCGTTCTGTTGGGTGACATTCATAATGGACTTGCCAATGAAAGTATTCTCAAAGTAAACATTTGCTTCGCCTTCAAGTAAGTTTAGCTTTTCCCAATCGGTTACCTGGGCAATCAGGAAAGCATCTTTATCTATCTTCGGAGTACTTTGGTAAGTATAGGAAGCGGGTAATTCGTAATGACCGATTTCAGCAACTACAGGCTTGTTATCAGAAGGAATGGTGTAGGGCACTTTTATTTCAAATTCGTAGCCCATCTGTCCCTGGTTTTGTTCAACGTCGAGGGCCATGCTGGCCTCTTCTTCGTATTGAATATCTTTTTTATGGTTTACCTTAAGACCGGAGACAGCACCTGCCATAAGAGATTTCCTTTCAGCGCCGTAACCTACTACCACTACTTCATCCAACATCTGTGTATCTTCCTGAAGGGTAACATTCATAATACTTCCTTGTATATCTCTGGTCTGAGTCTGATAGCCAATATATGAAAATTGAAGTTTGTTTTGTCCATTGGGAATAGTTATGGAATACTTACCGCTTATGTCGGTGATGGCTCCTATCGTAGTCCCCGGAATGGTAACGGTAGCACCTATTACGGGCATACGTTCATTGTCAAGAACGACTCCTGAAACAGTGTTTCCATTGAGATTCAAATTGTAGCGTGGTGCTGCAAGCCCGTAATCCAACCAGTAAGTAGACAGAGTGGGGGCCACGCTTCCGGTGGAAGGATTAGAGGAGGAAAGGGATAATTCTACGTTCTTCCACTCTTCCTTGGTATTCTGAAAGATATTGGCTTTGTAAACGATGGAGATAGGCTCGGCCAGGCTACCGGAACGAACATCATAGGAGGGGAACCAACCGGCATTTTTTACATAATAGTTCAGAGTGAATGTAGCTTTGCAAGCTGCCGGCGCATTTACATTGACCATAATTTCACTCATAGGGGTTAGAGATTTACCGCTTAGTTGTGCCAGTTCAGAGTTCAGTTGTCCCTGTTTGATGGCAAGTTCGGCTATCTGTTCATTGATAGCCAGTTCTTTTGTTTTCAGAGCTTTCAGCTGCCCGGAGTAATATTGATTCACTTCTTTGATAGTGGCCAGAGAAGTAGCGGTATTCTTATTGCTGACGGAGCAATTTGTTTTCAGCATTTCATATTCGGCATTGATAAGTCCAAGCTCGGCATTCTGTTCTTTCTGCTGTTTCTCTATTTTTTTAAGTTCCTTTTGCAGGCTTTGTTGTTTTTCGCTGACGGCAAGGCTGTCTATATAGTTGTATTGTCGGTTGACTGCCGTAACGGTGATTTTTCCCTTGGCACTGACCTGCATACTTTGTGCATCCATATAAGGGGATAATCCGGTAAAGATGAGCGTTGAATTTCCTGCCGGAATATCTACTTGTTTGGTACGCGTCACTTGGGCGCCGTCAATGAACAGCATTACCTTTTCGGCAGTAGTTTTCACCTTGTTTTGTCCCATAAGGGTGGTGGCTGCACAAAAGCAGAAACATGCCCATAGTCCTAATCTCCGTCGTTTCATTGTCAGTCTTTTTAATGTTATGTCACAAATATATGGATATTTCATTAACAAATGCTTTTATATATTGTCTTTTTTGCTTGCATCTTTACTGAAAAGATTGTTCTTTTGTGCAATGTGTTTGTTTACTCAATCTATCTGGGCTTTATGAAAATCAATCAATGGATATTTTACTCTTTGTTTCTGGGACTCATCAGTTGCCAATCGCAAGAACAGACTTTTACTGTGCATTGCACCGGACTGGGCGCTTACGAAGGAGATACGGTCTACCTGTGGCGATATGGTGCCGACCGTATGACGGGTGACCGTGATTATGGGAAAGCTCCCTTGGACTTCGCTATTATCAGAAACGGAGAAGTTTCATTTTCCGGAAAAGAAGATACGTTGCATATCTATGGAATGGAGCATCCCGGTAGCATGAATTTCTTTTATCCAGAAAGAGGAAAACTGACGTTGACAAATGTAGTCCCACCGACAATGCCTGTACCGGATAAAAGTACCAATCCCCATTCACAAAACGTACGTCTTTGGAAACTTTGGCATGAAGATGATTTTCCGCTGGAAGCTACGCGGCAATTTGTATTCGACAATGCCCGGAACGCAATTGGATGGATGGTGTTTGATCGTTGGGCAGCGATCTATCCGGATGAACTGGAGACATTGTATCAGAAAACTCCTTCACAAATGCGCGACAGTACATCTGTATTGATAGGACTGAAACGGATGCTGGATGCTACCCGTAGCCTGAAGCCGGGAGATCATTTTATTGACTTCAAACAAGTGGAGTATGCAGAGAAAGACAGTTTGCTCTTTTCGGACATTGCAGGGCAGGGACATCCTGTGTGTTTACTCTTTTTTCTGAAGCCCAATGAAAAAGATGCTGTTCGTACAGAAATCAAAAATCTGCGAGAGCAATATCCCGATATACGTGTAATTGTCCCCACTTATAGATACCAGGCCCCGGAATCTAAAGAGTTCATTCATGAACTGGAGACCGACTATCAGGCGACCATCCTGGATGACAGTCGCCGTTTTGAGAAAAGTGCCCGCTGGGAGTATCGTATTTACGGTTCTTTCAATTACGAATACTTATTTGATGCCCAGGGGCAGTTGGTGAAGATGAAACCTGTTTTATAAAGACGCATAATAGGCTTCTGCCTTTGCCAGTGTCTCTGGCTTGCCCACATCAAACCAGTTTTCGCTGTCTATAGGAAATCCTTGAATGCGTGCTTTCGGGCAGATATCCACATAAAACGGAATAATGGAAAATTTCCCTGTCCAGCGTTCATCTTCCATATAACGGAAAATAGAGGGAGAAAGAACATGGACGCAACCAAAGGCTTGCAACTGATAATGATCGCTGGGATAATCGAGTTCTTTGGGGAGTACTTCGCCTGTAGAAAGATTCGTCCAACCACAAAGGCGGTTATCTTGATCCATCAATAGATAGCGGGATGTTTTCCGGTGATTCGTGAGCAGAGTGGCATCTGCATCACTTTCCAGATGGTGGTGGTAGAAAGCATTGAGATCCAGGTCTGTCAGGATATCGGCATTATGTATAAGAAAAGGCTCGTTGCTCTCCAGCAGAGGACGGGCTTTTTTAATACCACCACCGGTATCCAGCAGTTCACCCCGTTCGTCACTGATATGAATATCCACGCCGAAGTTCTGGTTTGCACGAAGGAAGTCTATAATCTGACTTCCAAAATGGTGGATGTTTATGGTGATATCATGGAAGCCGGCATCTTTTAGTTTTAAGATGACACGCTCCAGCATCGTTTTGCCTGCTACGGAGACAAGTGCCTTGGGCATATTGTCTGTCAGTGGGCGCAGGCGGGTGCCGAGGCCTGCGGCAAATATCATTGCTTTCATTCTTTTTATTTCTTGAATTATCGGAAGTTTAGACCAATATTCTTATCCTCTACCTATCTGCTCCGTATCAAGTCCCTGTCTGGGCCGTACCAAGTCCGTCTGTATAGATACGGAGCAGGTACGGACTTGACAGGAAACGGAACAGTAGGAATGAGGAAAAATAGACTACTATTCTTTAGTTTTTCGCTTTAAAAGTCTGTTCAATATTCTGTTCCCTGTGCATCAGATTTACCTGTACTCCGAATTTCTGGTTCAGATGTTCTGCCAGGTGTTGTGCTGAATAAACCGAGCGGTGTTGTCCACCTGTGCATCCGAAACAAATGGAAAGGTTTGTAAATCCGCGTTCCATATATCGTTTCACGGAAGCATCTACCAGACCGTATACATGTTCGAGGAACGTGGTTATTTCTCCATCATCTTCCAGGAAGCGGATAACAGGTTCATCCAGTCCGGTGAAGGGTTTATAACGGTCGTACTTACCGGGGTTGTTTACGGCACGGCAGTCGAATACAAAGCCACCACCGTTGCCACTGGAATCCTCAGGAATACCTTTTTTATATGCAAAACTGGTGACCTTTACTACAAGGCGGCGCTTCTGGAGGTCGTCAGTAAATTGTTTCAGCTCAGTAAGTTCTTTCAGCACATGACAGAGGTACGGATATTCGGGATAGGGTTCCTGCAATAGCTGTCGCAGGTTTTCAATAGCGAAGGGGACGCTTTGGATGAAATGGGGTTTCTTCTCGAAATAGCCACGGAAGCCATAAGCACCCAGCACTTGCATGGTACGGAACAATACGAAATGGCGTAATTGAGCATAGAAATATTTCTCGTCCACAGGCTGGTATTTACACAGGGAGTCCAAGTATTCCTTTAAAAGCTCTTTGCGAAGGCTCTCAGGATAATTGGCCTTGGCTTGCCACAGGAAGGAAGCCACATCATAATAAACAGGCCCCTTGCGTCCGCCTTGGAAGTCGATGAGCCATGGTTCACCTTCTTTAATCATAACGTTCCGGCTCTGGAAATCACGATACATGAATGTAGCCGAACTACTGCGCATCAATACGTCCGCCATCTTCTGGAAATCATCTTCCAGGCGGTCTTCCTGAAACTCCATTCCGGTAGCTTTCAGGAAACAATATTTGAAGTAATTCAAGTCCCATAAGATACTGCGGCTGTTGAATTCCGACTGTGGGTAACAGTATGAGAAATCCATTCCGTCTGCACCGGAGAACTGTATGGCAGGCAACAGGCGCATTGTCTTGCGCAGAAGCTGCTTTTCTTCTTCATCAAAAACACTGGTCTTACGCCCTTTTTCGATGGCATTGAACAGGAGAGTGTCTCCCAGGTCTTCCTGCAGATAAAATGCATCGTTATCACTCTTTGCTACGACTTGTGGCACGGGCAGTCCTTTCTTGCGGAAGTGGTCTGCCATATAGAGGAAAGCCTGATTCTCTTCGAGGGAAGTCCCGCTGACACCGATAAGGGTAGGGGTGCCCGTAAGGCGGAAGTAACGACGGTTGGAGCCGGATGAAGGAAGTTCTTCAATAGCTTCCGGCTCGTGTCCGGTATACGTACAATATAATTTCTTGAGTTCTTCAGTAATCATAGTAATTTACTTTTATTTGGGCAGCTAAGGTAAGAGTTTTAGGGAATATATACTACCTTTGCGGGAAAGAAATTTAGTTGACAAGGATTTCAGATACGAGTTGACAAGGCTTTTGCCCTTGTATCTTGTTAACTTGTTAACTCGTTAACTCAAGTATGCATGATAAGATATATTCCCCAATTTCTGATAGCGGCGCCTACTTCGGGCACTGGAAAAACCACTGTCAGCCGATTGTTGATGACGTTATTGACGCAGAAAAAACTACGTGTACAGCCCTATAAGTGCGGGCCGGATTATATCGACACGAAGTATCATGAAAAAGCTTGCGGAATTCCGTCTTACAATCTGGACCCTTTTATGGCTTCCGAACAACATATGCATGAAGTGTATGTTTCACATGCCAAAGATGCGGATGTCTGTATCGTAGAAGGTATGATGGGCATGTTCGACGGATACGACCGTAGTAAAGGTTCATCAGCAGAGATTGCAAAGATTTTGAATCTTCCTGTTGTGTTGGTGGTAAATGCTAAATCGGCCGCTTATTCACTGGCCGCTATGATTAAAGGTTATTTGGATTTTGATCCGCAAGTGGAAGTCGCAGGCGTTATCTTCAATCAGGCAGGGAGCGACCGTCATGAGGAAATGTTGCGTGAGATTTGCGATGATCTGAATGTACCTTGTTTGGGTTGCTTGCGGAAATTCGATGCTTTGAAAGAGGAAAGCAGGCACTTGGGACTGGATTTCAGTCGTAAAGATGAAGATGGTATCACTGAGACACTGCTGAAGCAGCTAGACGCACAATTGAACTTGGATCTCTTGTTGCAGATCACACGCCGGGGGGTGGATGTCACCACAGAAGTCAAAAAGAATGTCTCTCTATCCGGAAATATATGGGTGGCACGCAATAAGGAAAGTTTCTCCTTTATCTATGCTGAACATCTTGATTACCTGAATCAGTTTGGTACGGTTACTTTCTTCGATCCGGAAGATAACAGTGCGGTAGTACCGGATAATGTGGATTTGCTCTATCTGCCCGGAGGTTATCCGGAAAATCGTGCGCTTCAATTGAGTGCAGCCCCCCGTGTAATAGATTCAGTCAAGGCTCATATTGAGCGGGGAGGAAAAACAATTGCTGAATGTGGCGGTATGATGTATCTGGCTTCGGAACTGGTGATGTGCAAAGATCCCTATACAGCTTTCAAAATGGTAGATGCATTACCTATGAAAGTTTCCGCTTGCAAGGATGATATGCGTTTGGCAATGGGGTATAGAAGCTTTGATTTTCGTGGGGTGAAGCTGCGTGGACATGAGTTTCATTATTCGCAGATCATTGAGCAGGATGAGAAGCTTGCTTCGGCTGTACAAGTTTATAATGCTAAAGGACACCCCGTGAATACAGCCGTGTTTTGTTATAAAAATCTGATAGCGAGTTATACGCATTTGTATTGGGGAGAAACGGGAATTTGGTCATTATTCGAACAAGTTCCGGGAGAGTGAAATAATGTAAGATATACCTGTAATTTATGAGAAGGATTTATACTAAAACAGGAGATAAAGGAATGACAGGCATCCACGGTGGAGAGCGTGTTCCGAAAGATGATATCCGCATTGAAGCCAATGGTTGCATTGATGAACTGAATACGGTGATAGGAATTGTCAGGTCGTTGCTTCCGGTGAAAGATGCATGGCAGGAATTACTCCATGATATACAACGTGAGTTGATGGTGGTGATGAGCCATGTTGCAACCCCTTCCGGCTTACGGGATGCAGATCCGGAGAGACCGGGTAGTGGCAATCCCAACGAACTTCATGCTGTGGAAATGACAGTGCAGTGCGAACAGGCTATGGACGCAATGATGCTTCAGCTTGAAGATAATGGCTATTTCCTGTTACCGGGTGGAACGCAAGTGTCGGCTCAATTACAGTTTGCCCGTGCCGTAGCTCGTCGTGCCGAACGCAGGCTTTGGACGCTGAATCGGGAAGATCCTGTACCGGAAGATATATTGCGTTTTATCAATCGACTTTCCGACCTGTTCTTTGTTATGGCCCGTATGGAAATGCAACGCCAGGGATGGGATGAGGAACGGTGGCAATCATTTGCTTATAAACGAAAACGATAATGTTTATTCTTGAATACCCATAAACTCAACAAGAAGTACACTACCACTTGTACCCACAGGGTTATCATTTCCGGACGGATATCTGCCATATCTCCTCCCATTGAATTCAGTTTGACGAAGGCAAGCACGGCAGGTGCTGCCGGAACTACGTAGTGTGCTGCCTGCCAATACCATGGCATCAGTTCAAGCGGGTAAGAGACGCCGGACAGGAAGATATAGCCTACGGAGAAGAAGGCGATCATCAGTAAAGGTGCTTCTGAGTCCGTGAAGTAACGTGATGCAGCCAGTCCGAAGAAACTCGTTCCTATCAGGAAGGGAATTATCATTGTGATAATGTCTCTGCCGTTTCCAATATTAGGGATACTGAAAAAATGGGGGAGTAAGCCTAATAAGAATAAGGCAAAGATGAAATAAAGCATAACGTAAACGAAGGTTCTTCCGGAAACATTATATAATGCTTGGCGCCAAGTAAGGTTTTTGTGCTTACCTACCACCTCCCCCTTCGGGTACTTACCCCTTCTTAACTCCCCCGTTAGTCGGGGGAGAACAACCTCCCGGGAGGAGGAGAATTGAGATTGCTTCGGGAAGATAGGGCGTCTGTTTCGTTCTGCCTCTTCTCCCGTCACCATTCCTATTACCATCAGTAATGTCTGAAAGATAATGATAATCATAACTGCCGGAATAAGATATGAACCATATCCTTCGGTATAATTATATAAGGCTGTACCCGACACATTGACAGGTGCGGATGAGGCTACTGCCAGTAATCCCTGTGGTGGCAAGAATACGGCACCCTCTGCACGGTGTGCATCGTTTACGGCAAGCATCACGCGGGAAGAAGCCTCTTGCAGATTCTTGAAATTCAGGAAAGCATCCGTTGCGGCATAAACACTAAAGACCGATTGCTCTCCACGGCCGACGCGGGCGTCGAAATCGGCAGGAAGATATAGAATACCGTCTACTTTGCTCTGCTTCAGCCACTCTTTTGCTTCAAGATAATTGGGTGTCAGTGCGTAGACTGAGGCCTGTGGAGTGGCATTGAGTAACCGGATATATTCGCGGCTGAGAGCCGAATGAGAATTGTCGACAACTGCAACCGGGGTTTTCCGTACAAGGTTGGGAGCATACATCAGGTTATAGAGAAGACCGTAAGCAAAGATTCCGCCTATTAATACCAGGAGGATTGCTGCATTGGTGCTGATGGCACGCCATTCCCTGAAAATGATAGTGGCTATTGAGGGGGAATATGCCGTACTGTGGATAGGGGCTGAATCTTCTTCTACTGTATCTTTCAAAATCCAGTGCCTCAATCTCGGCAGTATCAATAATGCCAGTAGTGGAAAAAGCAAAAGTATAGCTGCTGATTGCCAGTAATACCCGAAACCCGAATCGAAATAAATCATCGACTGTGAGATTTCAGTGAAGTGCCGGACGGGAAACAGATAGGATGCTGCGTGTACCGGAGGATACATACTTGTTACGGGGAAGGTGACACCCGAAAGAGTAGCGCCTAATGAACCGATCATGGATACGATACTGATAATGTATGCTATCCGTGGGAAGATGGAAAATATAAACACTGCGAGTGCTTGCGTGGCGATGATAAAGATCAGTGTCATGAGGTTCATCATCAGCAGGCTACCGTGGAAAGGAATGTGTACTACTCCATAAAGGATATAGTTTGCCAATATACCGATTACTGAGAAGATGAATGTATAAGGCAATAGTTTACCGATGACGGCAGTCAGAATATTCCCTCGTGCTGTGGTCAGCCATTCCTGTGCTGTATTGAACTTGATTTCGCTGCCAATGGCATATACTGTCATCAACAGAATAAGTATCTGGAACAGGACATAGAAAAAAGGTTGGCTCAGATAAACAGAATAATCCAGGTCGGGATTATACAGAGGATGCATACTGGCTTGTACAGGTAGGAGGAATGTGGTTATCTGTTCCTGGTTGAGTCCTAAAGATATAGCTTCCATGGCAATGGGAGAGAGAGCGACAGGTGCCAGCGCGGTTTCGAAAGCTGCCATCAACTCGCTACCCACGGAGAGGAGAGCATAATGGTAGTAGTAAGAAAGTGTGGCATCCATTCCTGTTGTAGCATGCTGTTCAAAGCCGGTAGGAATAGACAGGTAACCATATATTTCTTTGCGTTGCACGGCTTGCCGGGCGGCGGCTTCGTCGGTAAAATGCCGTGTGACGCTGAAAGTAGGTACGGCAGATATATTTCGTGCGATTTGCCGGGATGTGGCAGTATTGTCCTGATCGACGATGCCAATAGGAATGTTCTCCATTTGTCCGCTACCGAAAATGGTTGCCATGAAGAATAAGCAGAATAGGGGCAGTACGAGGCATACGCCGAGGTATAACCTGCGGGAGGTCATACGGCGAAGTTCGCGGTGGAGTACATTGTATAACGGACTTTTCATCATTCACACAGATTATCGGTTAATCATTAATAGTAAGCAGTACTGACATTCCCGGACGCAATCCTTCTACTGTTTGCGTGGGACGGGCATGTATTTCAAAGGTCTGCATATCATAGCTTCCCGTCTGTTTGGTTGATTTCCAGGTGGCGAAGCTACCCAGCGGACTGATATAATAAATACGGAATTCTACGTTCTTCCGGCCGATGGCAGGGACATCTGCGTGGAATATACCGTCCATCTTGAACAGTGGCATCAGGTCTTCGCGTACATTGAGTACAACATGAGCGTCATTCATAACGACAAGGTTCATGATAGGTGTGCCTGGTGCAACAAGCTCTCCACGCTTGGGAAATATAGTTGAAATCTGTCCCGCCTCCGGTGCTGTCAGACGTGCATCGACAAGGAGGGCGGATACTTCATCTACTGTACTGCGTGCAGCATCTACCATGCTGCGTGCCGATGCGCGGTCTTCGCTTTGTGCTCCGTCTACTGCCATTTGGTATTGTTCGTAAGCGGCGCGTTCGGCAGCTTGTGCGGCACGGTACATGGCCTCTACTTCGTCTTTCCGCTGGGAGGTGACGACACTGTCTTTATAAAGTGTCAGGATGCGCCCGTAAGTTGTTTGTGCCAGGGTCAGGTCACTCTTGGTTTTGTTCCAGAGCTGCTGGGCGGTGGCGATGATCTGTCGGCGTGTACCGGCGTCGATTTTCTTGTTCTGTTCCTGGGCTACTTGCTCGAGGGCATTTACTTGCCTGTATTTGGCTTCTATCGTCGGACTGTTGATGACGACAAGTGTATCGCCTGCCTTTACCCAGTCTCCTTCACGGACAAGAAATGAATCTACTCGTCCCGGTAATTTACCACTGATACGGATTTCCGTGGTTTCTATTTGTCCCTGAAGAACGAGGGGCTGATGACTCATAAGGACCATTCCCAGGATAGAGACAAGTATGGTGATTGCCAATATGATGACAAATGCGGTGCTGATGCTTTTTTTTGATAGTTCCATATTGTTATAAATTTATAGTTGACAAGGGGACAAGTTGACAAGGGGACGAGGGGCTACGCAATATATAGCTGCGCTATTATACCGCATGGTCCTTGTCCCCTTGTCAACTTCCCCCCTCGTCAACTCTTAATGAATATTTTCCGAATTGTTCCGGTGTACCACAGAGAGCCAGTAGATTCATGAGTGTTACATCGTATTCGTAATAAGCGGCCAGACGGGCTACTTTAACGGTAGCCAGCATGGTCTCGGCATCCACTACCTCGGTACTGGTTGCCATACCTTCTGCAAAGGATTTCTTGCGGATACGTACAAGTTCTTCACTCAGGGCAATGGTCGAGTTCAGTGCGCGTACGTTGTCCTGGGCTTTTTGTAATCCGGTGTACAGTTTATCTATACCTACTGAAAGGTCATCCTGTGCTTTATCTTTGCCCAATGCAAGAGTTTGCTCGGCAATTCGTGACTGGCGGATGCGTTTCTCACGTGCCAGCCCGTCGAAAAGATTCCAGGTAAAGCCTACGCCAACCATTGTACGCGGAACAAGGTTACTTTGTATGCCGTGGGCATATAGTGTTTGTTTACCGAAGAGGGCGATGTCCGGCAGATAACCGCTTTGGTCTATCCGTAGCTGCTGCTTGGCGATACTCTGCTGAATGGATAGCTGGTTCAGCATGGGGTTGCCGGCACGCATGGTTTGCACGAATTCTTCTTTGAGCGGAAGCGTGGAGTTGATGAACAGAGGGGAGGTAGGCTCAATCTTACAACTGTCTTCCAGATTGAGCAGGGTGCATAGGGCGCTTTCTACCACGGTGACTTCTTTCTGTGCTGCTTCCAGTGCCCTTTGTGCTTCGTCCATATTGACTTGGGCAAAGAGGCGTCCGGCTTTATCAATCATTCCGGCAGCTTCCAGTTTGAGAGCATTTTCGTAATGCTGCCTCAGACCATTATAGGTATCCTGGCGTACGGCTGCGACCTGGCGTGCAAGGCTGAGGCCATAATAACTTTCGGCAAGCAGGGTTCGTTGGGTAGCGTCAGTTTGAGCACGGTTTTCACGGGCGAGGTCAATCATCCGGTTTCCGATTTTGCTGGCTCGTACACGTTTACCACCGGAGAAGACGATCCACTCGGCCGTCAGACCCACGGTGGTGAGGTTGCGGGGGGCGAGGGGGAAGACGAGGGTATGGGCGCCTATCTGGTCCAGTATCCCGCTGATGAACTGGTCGTCGGGGATGATGTCATGTACAAAATCCTTTGCGGGGTCGGTGAATTGGGATAGAGGTTGCTTAACTTCTATCTTTTCGGACATATGGACGTAGGTACCGGCTCCCTGCAGGCTGGGATACCACAGAGCATTGAGCTTGTCCCGTTCTGTGCGGGCGGCTTCAATGCCTTTGTCGGCGATCTTGAGGCTTTGATTGCCTTTCTGCAACATTTGTAAAGCGTCGTCGTAGCTGAGGGAGAGGTTCGTTTGTGCCGACACAGATATGTTCGCTCCCAACAGAACGATAAATAAAATTTGTTTCATACGTCAAGTTGTTGGTTTAGGTTAGTTTATCTCAAACACTCTTCTTTTTCTATTGTTCAATTTAGCTGTCATTTTACTGAAAAATCATTTCTGTATGGGGAATTTGTACCGGCTATCCATTAAATTTTATAAATTTGCATCCTAAAAAATATTGCGGTGTGAAAAACGAGCGTTGGATTTTCTCTGGTCGGATATGATATGCTATACTGTTGGAGTACTGCTATCTGCCGCTATAGATTCAAGAAAAGTTATTTTGTTTCCGCTAAAAAAAAATATATGAAGAAACTTCATCCAGTTATGTTTGCCGGAACTGGCAGCGATGTAGGAAAAAGCATTATAGCCGCTGCCTTTTGCCGCATCTTCCGTCAGGATGGTTATCATCCGGCACCGTTTAAGGCACAAAATATGGCACTTAATTCCTATGCTACTCCTGAGGGGTTGGAAATAGGCCGTGCACAGGCTGTCCAAGCCGAAGCTGCGGGTGTACCCTGCCATACAGATATGAACCCGCTGTTGTTGAAACCCTCCTCTGACCATACCTCACAAGTGGTGCTCAATGGACGCCCTATCGGCAACCGCGATGCTTACGACTATTTCCGCGTTGAAGGGCGCGAAGAACTCCGTCGTGAAGTCTGCTCTGCCTATGACCGTCTCGCCACTCGTTATAATCCTATTGTATTGGAAGGTGCCGGAAGTATTTCAGAAATAAATCTCCGGGATACAGATTTGGTGAATCTGCCTATGGCTCTACATGCCGGAGCAGATGTAATCCTTGTAGGAGATATTGATCGAGGCGGAGTCTTTGCCAGTGTCTATGGCTCGTTGATGCTGCTTCGTCCTCATGAAAGGGAACGTATTAAAGGTATCCTTATCAATAAATTCCGTGGAGATATTCGTCTTTTCGAACCGGGAATCAAGATGCTCGAAGATCTTTGTGGCATACCCGTGGTAGGAGTGGTACCTTACTATCGCGATATTTATATTGAAGAAGAAGACTCCCTGGCTCTCGCCACGAAATCTGTACAGGCGGAACAAGGCAAAGTCAACATCGCCGTCATTCTCCTGCGGCATCTCAGTAACTTCACTGATTTTAATGTTCTCGAACGCGATCCGCGTGTTCATCTTTTTTATACTAATAATACCGATGAAATAGCTAAAGCTGACATCATTCTGTTGCCAGGTAGTAAAAGTACGCTTGCCGACTTGCATGAACTGCGCCGTAACGGTGTAGCACAAGCCGTCATCCGGGCACACCGTGAAGGTGCTACTGTCATGGGTATCTGCGGTGGTTATCAACTGATGGGGCAGGAAGTTTGCGACCCCGATCATGTAGAAGGAGAAATAGAGCGTTTGCCCGGGCTGGGGCTTCTGCCTGTCAGCACCCATATGACGGGAGAGAAAGTTACCCGACAAGTCCGGTTTCAATTGGCAATTGATAGCACTTCCAGTGCAGCCAATTGTCAATTGTCAACTGTCAATAGTCAATTGACCGGTTATGAAATTCACATGGGCACTACCATTCCTACCCATGATGCTCCGGTTTCCCCGCTGAATCTTTTGGAAGACGGTCGGACGGATGGTTATTATGTCAACCGTACTTGTATGGGAACCTATATCCATGGCATCCTCGACAACCCTGCGTTTATAGACTTCCTTCTCGAACCTTTTGCAGATAAGCTCGCTGATGCCGGAACGGCTTTTGATTATCAACAATTCAAAGAAGAACAATATGATAAACTCGCCGATCATGTGCGTCGTCACATTAATCTGCCGCTTATCTACCAAATACTGACCACTCATGATTGAAGGACACGGAGACGATTCATATAAATATCAACGCCCGATAGAGGTTAATTTTAGTTCCAATGTATATGGCCGTGTGGATTTGTCCGGCCTTCAGGAACATCTTTGCCATCGTATCAGTGGAATTTCTTCTTATCCCGAACCGGAGCCTTATACATTGGAAGGTCGTTTGGCAGAGAAACACCATCTTCCTTCCGCTTCCGTTTGTGTAACGAATGGTGCCACGGAAGCCATTTACCTGATAGCGCAAACATTTAGGGGTACTAATACCGCTATTTTTCAGCCTACATTTAGTGAGTATGCAGATGCTTGCCGTATGCATGGGCATCGGGTAACATCGATGTATAAACTTCCTACGGCTGAAGATAATTATCTCTTGCCACCTGACATCCGCATGTTTTGGCTTTGTAATCCTAACAATCCTACAGGTGCTGTAATAGAAAAAGAGTATCTGAAAGATTTAATAGAACATAATCCACAAGTTTGCTTTGTAATTGACCAGTCTTATGAGTTTTTTACTCTGCAACCTCTGTTTTCACCGGTTGAAGCTGCCTATTTTTCAAATGTCCTGTTGCTTCATTCTATGACGAAGCGTTACGCAGTTCCCGGTTTGCGTCTGGGTTATATAACTGCTCATGAAGGTTTGCTTAGCCGTTTGCGTACCCACCGCATGCCCTGGTCGGTAAATCAACTGGCTATTGAAGCCGGTCTTTATTTGCTTGAATATGACGTTCCTAATCCATTGAATATATCTGCTTATTTGCAGGAGACAGCTCGTTTACGCAATGCATTGGAACAGACAGGTGGTCTTGAGGTATGGACTACGGAAACTCATTTTATGTTGGTTCACCTTCGTTTTGGTAAAGCTTCCGCATTGAAGGATTATCTTGCTAATGAATATGGTATTCTCATTCGGGACGCTTCTAACTTTGAAGGTCTGGATGAACGCTTTTTCCGTATTGCTACTCAGACACCGGAGGAGAATGACCGCCTTGTACAGGCGGTAGGACAGTGGTTTGAAACTTATTAATAACAGTAATATCATTCTCATTCTCCTCCTCTCGGGAGGTTGTCCTCCCCCGACTAACGGGGGAGTTAAGAAGGGGTAAGTACCCGTAGGGGGAGGTGGTAGGACAATATAATGCATATGGAAGAAATTCTCATCATTCTGGGCACCGTTTTTACTCTTAGCTTGCCTTTACTCGCCGCCTGGCTGCTCGATCGCTGGCTTGGTGACCCTGCTTGGTTGCCCCATCCCGTCATCGCATTCGGAAAGATGATCTCATTTTCTGAACATCTGTTGAATAAAGGACAGAACCGAAAGTTGAAAGGTGCACTTGCTGCTATCGTTCTCGTTCTTGCTATCTATTTTGTTGCTTCCTACTTGTTTCGTTGGGTAGCATCATCTTCTCCGGGGGGATTTCTGACGTTGCAGATACTTGCCATCTTTTTCTGTTTGGCGGGCACTACACTTGTTCGTGAAGTCCGTATGGTATTCGAAGCTGTAGACCGTTCGTTAGAAGAAGGAAGAAAGCAGGTAGCCCGCATTGTCGGCCGTGATACTTCGGAACTTTCTGCCCAAGAAGTACGTACTGCTGCTCTTGAAACTCTTGCAGAGAATCTGAGTGACGGAGTGATCGCGCCTTTATTCTGGTATATGCTGTTGGGTGTCCCCGGTATGCTTGCCTATAAGATGGTGAATACCCTCGATTCTATGATTGGGTATCGTAACGAACGTTACCGGGACTTTGGTTGTTTTGCTGCCCGTTTGGATGATGTTGCTAATTACATACCTGCTCGTCTGACAGCTTTCCTTATGATACTTGCTTTTCCACGCGGTGGATTCTGGAATCTATTAAAATTTGTCGGTATGTATGGTAATCAGCACGCCAGCCCTAATTCCGGGTATCCTGAAGCTGCTCTTGCCGGCATTCTGAATTGCCGTTTCGGAGGCCCGCATAATTATTTTGGTGAGGAAGTATGGAAGCCTTATATTGGAAGTAATGGTCGCCTCCTGACTACAGAAGATATGAAAATTGCAGTTAGTGTCAATCGTCGTGCAGAAGGAATAATGATAATAATCCTGATAATAACGATTACTTTGGTCTCTTTTTTCATTTAGGTATTCACAATTTTTTGCTTTTCGGAAAATATTGAATATATTTGCCAACGTATGCGGTGAATGACAACACAAACACCACACAGCACGAAACAAACAAACTTCATGAGAAACTTACTGAAATATCTGCTTCTTCATATCGTATGCTTTGGGGGCTTTTTTTCTCTATCTGCAGGAGAGAATGCACCTCACGAGGATAAATACAATATACAGGATAAAATAATATACTCCTTTCATACCAGTATGGGATTCGATTATCTCACCAAAGAAGAGAGTGATATGATTCCTACAGACAGTATACTCGACTATCTGGAAGCAAGCAAACAATACAAAACTTATTTTGAGTTAGAGCGTGTTATTATTAAATCATTTCTCTTTCGGGGAGAAATCCGTTTTGCTATTGCACAAAGTGAACAGATGTATTCTAAGGCAAGTGTATGGTCCGATCATCTGGGGATGGCTCTTGCCCTAAATGCTATGGGGGAAGTTTATTCTTATACAGGACGTATAAAAGAAGCCGGTGACACTTATGCACAAGCTTTGGAACTGTTCGACCGGTTACATGGTGAAGATATACACATCCGTATGTTGTTGGTAGAATTAGTAGAATACAATTTACGTATCCGGAATTATGCTCAGGCTGCTCGCTTCATGACCCGTCTGAATCGTTATCCGGCGGAGAAGCTATCTGTACAGGAACAGGCAGTCCGTCATATCTTCAATGCCTATTGCCAACTACTGAACGGCTCAGTAAAAATAGCCCGCCAACATCTGGATGAAGTGGAACCGCTGCGTGAAGAACTGGTTCCTGGCATCCTGCAACATCTTTTGATAGCAGATGCCTTGTATTGGGAGAAAAAAGGTGAATATGAGAAAGCTCTGGAAGCTTATGATACATTCTTTCATACGGATTATGCTAAAATAAACAGCAGTCTGTATAAAGAAACGATGATGAATAAGGCGAATCTGCTTGTAAAGATGGGACGGAAAGAAGAAGCCTACGTACAGTATGGTGCAGTCTTTTCGTACATAAAATCATCTTTCGAGAAAAACTACCCTAAGGAAATCGACCAGTTGACTACCCATTTCCAGGCAGACCAGTTGACTTATCAAAATGAGCAAGACCGGTTGTTTTCATATCGCTTTTATCTGGGTGGCATTATTATCTGTACGCTTGCTTTGTTTCTTTTCCTTTATTTCAGTTGGGAAAAAATATTCCGTTTGAAGGAGTCGAAACGTTCACAGGAATGTATGATACAGAAGGCAGAACGGGCTATAAAAAAGAAAAATATGTTCCTCTCCAATATGAGCCATGAAGTGCGTACGCCACTTAATGCCATAGTAGGATTCTCCGCTGTATTGTCATCAGACGATGATTCTTTTGATGAAGATTCCCGCAAAGAATTCTGTGAAATCATCAAAGTCAATTCTTTCCAGTTATTGAAATTGATTAATGACATCCTTGATTTTTCTGATTTTGAAAATGATAATATCACATTCAACATACGTCCGTATGATGCAGTGAAGTTATGTAAAGAAGTGGTGGAAACAGTATCTGCTTCCCGCAAGCTTGAAGTGGAGTTACGCTTCGATACTGAACTTTCCGATTTAGTAATGGATACGGATGATGCCCGGCTGCGTCAGGTTTTGATTAACTTATTGGTGAATGCCACTAAATTTACCAAAGAAGGTTCCATTGTACTGAAGCTGGAAATGTCCGATCGTAATACAGCTTTCTTTTCCGTCACCGATACAGGATGTGGCATTCCGCTTGAAAAGCAGGATCTGATTTTTGAACGTTTTGAAAAGCTGAATGACTTTGCACAGGGAAGCGGCTTGGGACTTTCTATTTGTAAACTGATTGTTACTTACATGAAGGGACGGTTGTGGGTAGACTCTAACTATACACAAGGTGCACGTTTCTGCTTTACACATCCGTTGAAGTTTCAATCTAAAATGGAGGATACCGCTTTATGAAACATACTATAATCATATTGCTTTGTTTTTTGTATGGACATGCTTACACGTTGCAGGCGGAAGATGCCAATGCGCAGCAGTATCAGGATAGTATTCTGAAAGTGGCACAGGCTATGCCGAGTACGCCCGACAAACTTGAATATCTGCGTGATATCGTTTATAGGCACCAGTATGCACCTTATAATAAGCCTTTTTCTGTAGCTTTGTATCAAGAAGCTTGTGCGCAAAAGAATGTGTCTTATGAAAATCTGGGAGCTTATTACCTTGCTGCCTGCTATGATAAATTGCATGAACCGGATAGTTTGGCATACTGGGTGGATAAACTGAAAAGTTATGTTCCCGAAGTGGGCACTTATGACTATTATCTGGAACAGAAAGCTGCTATCAGTCGCGCATTAGCTTCGAAAAGGCAGATAGAAAAGGCCATATACGTGGCTAAAGAAACTTTGCAGGAATCCTTGAAACATCATTCCAATAATGGGGAAATTGCAGCTTATAATAGTCTGGGATGTGCTTATAATGTATCCAGTAGAAGTGATGAAGCTCTGAAGGTTCTCTTGAAAGCCTATCAGAATTTTACACCTCAAACTAAACCCTTCTTGCGCATTGATATTCTTTCACGCATTGCCCAGGTATATGGCAATGCAGGTCAGGATAGTTTGAAGCGTCCTTATCTGGCGCAGATGGATGAAACTTTGCAGGATATTGTCTCCTGCGAACCCGAAACACGTAAGAATTGGAGCAATTTGAGAATTGACTGCGAGGTAAAATATGTACTTCACTTTATGAATCGTAAAAAGATGGCCGAGGCGCAAGAACATATAGACAAAGCAAAAGCATTATTGGAAGATCATGTGGACCCTGTATTCTGGTTGAATGTCCAGCTTGTACAATTACAATATTATTCCCGCGCGAAAGACTATGATAAGAGTATTGCTTTGATTGATGAAGTAACACCTATAGTGTTAAATCATTATGTATCTACATTTGCCACACTCATTAATTATAAAGCATCTGCTCAGGTTAGCAAAGGTGATATCGACGGAGCTATTGAAACACGCTGTTATCTGATTGCAGCACAAGATTCACTGGACAATGCTTTCTCGGCCAACCAGCTGCAACAGGTGAAGGAGATTTATCATATTGATGATCTTTTGCTGGAAAAGCAGAAAATAAAAGATACCAATTATAAACGAGGCTTCTTATTCTTGATGACTCTATTGGTTTTGATGCTTCTATTTTATCTATATACGCGCTATCTGTCCCGGAAAATAGCCGTAGCGGAGAAAGTAACCGCAGATGCGGCGATGCAGGCAGAAGCGGACAATGTCACTAAAGATCGTCTGCAATCAGAGATTAGCCATGATATACGTACTCCGTTAAATGTAGTGGTAGGTTTTGCCGAGCTATTAACAGAGTCAAAAGAACTGGCTCCCGAAGCCAAAGTGGAATATGGCAAGATGATACAGGAGAATGCAGAAAATCTGCTGAAGTATGTCAATAGCATTCTGGAACTTTCCCGTTTGGAATCCGGTAAAACAAAATATAAACGTGAAGAATGTGAAGTCATGTCACTGTGTCGCAACGGAGTTGATTTTGCCAGACAGGTAGGGAACGGACGTTTGGCTATCCGATTAGATACGAATATCCAGAGTCAGATGATATGTACGGATGAAAACTGGTTCTCTACATTGCTTTCCAGTCTGCTGGTGCCTGCAGAGAACGATAAAAATTCGTATAACATTGTTGTTCGCATTCGTTATGATAAAGAAAAAGGTATCATAACCTTTAAAATAATCGGTACGCCTCTTGCCAAGTCACGCTTTGAAAATAAAACGACTTTGATTCGTCATGAAATCAATGCGCATTTTATCCATGCTTTCGGAGGCATTTACAAGGTACAGTCGGATACACATGAAGGACCGCTGGTCATCTTCACATGGCCGAAAACGGGTAATTAGATTTTCAGATGAATGATTCCTCCATAAGGTGTCAGGGCACTGAATGCCTCTTCCGGTTTGATGGTTCCTGCATAGAGTTGTGCACAAATCAGCACGCCACCATGTGCGAAGATGGCAACTTGTGCGTACTCTTTTTCTTTCAGCTCGTCTAGGAAACTGGCAACACGTTGATATTGCATGGCGAATGATTCTCCGTTTGTTGCAGGTACATTCATATAATCGGCATACCACTCTTTCAGTCTCGGATCACTTATTTCATCAAATTTCTGCATTTCCCAATCTCCGAAGTTTATTTCCATAAGTCGCTTATCACGTTCGGCATCGGGGTATCCACAATAGGTCGTGAGGCGTACACAACGGGATAAAGGACTGGTATATATATGATCGAAATCCCTGCCTTGCGGACGGTAAGCTTTCAGATTCTCAGAAGTAATGGCGGCTTCTTGTTCGAAACTGTCACGCAAAAGAACATCTGATTGTCCGTAACATACTCCGGGAGGGACGGCGACTGAAGTGTGTCTGATAAATGTAACTTCCATAGGATGATTATTTTAAATAAGCATTGATAAAGTCAGGATTACCGTACCTGATATGTGCATATAGCAAGATAGCAGCACCCAGATAGAATGATAGTTCACAAAGCAGGAATGCAGCTCCGCAGCAGTCTCCCGTATAACCTTGAAGACGACGTTTCATCAATCGGTACAGGAAGATAAATGTGAGAATCGGGCAAATTGTAACAGGCCAGAAATCTATCGGCAGGAATAATACGATGGGTAAAAGTCCACAGATGAACCCAGTCAGCAATTCTTGCCAGGTCATACGGTCGTACACAACTTTCGCCTTGCTGTCTTCCTCTTTTCGTGCATAAGGCAAATAGTTGATAATTTGAGATGCACAGAATTTAGACCAGCAATCGCCGCAAATGACAAGAGCGCAGATTAACTTTAACGGTAGATTTTCCAAGAGTAGAAACAATAATAGGAAATAACCTATCAATCCTATGACTCCATAGCTTCCTATCTGAGAGTCTTTCATGATGGCAAGTGTGCGCTCTTTGGTTGTTCCTCCACCGAAGCCGTCGAAAAAGTCGGCCAGTCCATCTTCGTGCAGGCAACCAGTGATGAGCAGACGAGATAGGATAGCAAGCAGCCATGCGATAGATACGGGCAGCACCTGAGCAGTCACCCATAGAACACCGACCATGATACCGCCCGTCAACCATCCGGCCAATGGCCAGTAGGGAACGATGCGCTTGAAATACTTTGCCGGGACTTCTTTGATCCTCCAGAAAGGGAGGCGCGTGAAAAATATGAGTGCTGCGAGGATTTTCATATCGTTAAAAATACTTTGTTATGGATGCATGTGCAAAGTTATCCATTTCATTAATCATCCGGATGGCGGATTCTACAATAGGATAGGCGCAAATAGCACCTGTTCCTTCGCCCAGACGCAATCCAAGATTCAGCAGCGGTTTTACTTCCATGTTGTCGAGCAACAATTTATGTCCGGTTTCATCTCCACAATGACCAAAGATGGCGTAATTCATAACCTCGGGATACAGTTTGGCAGCAGCCAGAATGCAGTTCGTCATGATGAAACCATCTACCAGGATAATCATGCCTAATTCGGCTGCCTGTAGCATGGCACCTACTGCCATAACCATTTCCAGTCCACCGAAGTAACGGATGATATCACGCGGTGATCCGTCTCCTTTATAATGATCTAACGATTGTTTCAGCACTTCGTATTTATGGCGAATGCCGGCATTATCCAGTCCGCTACCTGCTCCTACACATTGTTCTAAAGGTATTCCGGTGAAACAGGTCATCCACATGGACGAAGAAGAGGTATTCCCTATACCCATTTCTCCAAAACTGAGCACATTACTTCCTTCTTCATGGCAGCGGCGTACCACTTCTGCACCGCGTTCCAGGCAAAGCTCCATTTCTTCTTCCGTCATGGCTGCCTCATGCAGATAGTTTCGCGTACTTTTCCGTACTTTCATATTGATAATACCCTTGTCGTATGGTAAATCATAATCTACACCGGCATCTACTATTTTCAGGGTAAATCCATGTTGGCGGCATAGGAAGTTCACTCCTGCACCTCCATGTAGGAAATTACTGATCTGTTGCCAGGTAATTTCTTTTGGGGAAAGGCTGACCTTTTCTTCTACTATGCCATGATCGGCAGCAAAAATAATATTTTGCGGATGTTGCAGGGTGGGAGACAGCGTCTGTTGTATCCAGCCTATCTGTAAGGCCAACTCTTCAAGAGTACCCAATGAACCTTTCGGTTTAGTTAAATTATTGATTTTATCAATCAATGCCGGGCGGATACTCTCGTCCGGTCGTACGATTTTAAATGTTTTCATCTGTTTATCGTTTTATCACTCTATCACTTTACTACTCTATTGCTCTCTCATTTCACCTTCACCTCTATCCCTGATACCATCAGCCATACTTCATCCGCATGCTCGGCAATGTATTGGTTCATCCATCCTTGCATATCTGTAAATTTGCGCTGGATTTCATTATCCGAAGTAGCTCCCATGCCAATTTCATTGGTGACAAAGATAAAGGTGGCATCTTGCTTTGTAAAGCGATCGAATTCTTCCTTGGCAGCTTCCAGGGCACTGTCAGTATCTGCATTCACATCAAAAAAGAAGTTTGTACACCATAGGGTTACGCAGTCTATCAGTACAGTTCGCCCGGATAATTGATGACGGCTTAGCTGTTTTTCTTCTTCGATATTTGTCCATTCCGGTCCACGTCTTTGCTGATGGCGGATGACGCGTTGCCGGAACTCTTCATCCCAGATGCGTGCAGTAGCAAGGTAAACGGGGTTAGGAGAGAGGCTTAGTGCCAATTTTTCCGCATGGCTACTTTTACCGGAACGTGCTCCTCCGGTGATAAGTATGATTCGTTTCATGGATTTTTCACTTTTGTGGCTGTAAAAGTACATTTTTATTTTTGAATATAAAAAAACTTCTTTTACCTTTGCATCGTCTTTTAAAGAAAGCAATGCGGCAGTAGCTCAGTTGGTAGAGCATCAGCTTCCCAAGCTGAGGGTCGCGAGTTCGAGCCTCGTTTGCCGCTCTTTTGAAAATGAGGGAGTTACGGTGATGTAACTCCCTCATTTTATATATAATTCTTGTTTGCTTTTATGTAATAAAGTACACTTGAGGACAATAAACTCCCCCATTTTGGGTCAAATCTGGGGGCAATTTTTGCAATGCAAAAAATATTATGACAATCGTTAAATATTACTTGGATATTTCTATTTATAATGCCCATATGCAGATAATACAAGCACTACTACTATATCGTCTTTGATACGATAAACAAGCCGGTGTTCATCATTTATTCTTCGTGACCAGGTTTCCTCTTTGTAATGTTTCAGCATTTCAACCTGCCCGGTACCAGTAGAAGGATGTTGCTTCAATTCCAGAAGAAGTTTCTCAAGTTTCTTTAATAATGGCTTATTACCACTTTTCTTATGTTTCTGAATATCATTCAGTGCCTCTTGGGTAAACTCCAGTTCATATTCGATCATAAATCAAGCAATTTTTTAAGATCATCATTAGTTGATACTCTTAATACCTTACCTTCTTTAGCTTGCTGAATAGAGCGATCTATCTTTTCGTAGAACTCTTCCTCTGTCATACAAACATCACTACTTGTCACGGGAACAAGCTTATAAGAACGATCCTTGCCTCTTTGAACAATTACCTGTTCTCCATTATCAACCGAATCGAAATATTTCTTTTGGTTATCTCTGAATTCTCTGCTACTTACTATTAACATGATTGCATTGGTTTTAATTGATACAAAGATAGTGAAATTTTCTATGTGTACAAAAATGGTACATTGAATTATTGATATTTAAATAATGAGAAAGAGTTATCGCATGCTCCAAATAGACTTTATATAGTGAATTTGTTTTTGCAACATGATAGTAGATAAGGATATTTGTGATACCTTGTAACATTTGTTACAAATTCTATCTTAGAATAGCACTAAATTTGCATTAATCAATTTAAAAAAATAAATGAGATATGAAAACTAATACAACATTTGCGTATGCAACAGTATTTAATATCGCTGGAGAGGTAGACTATGCCAGTGGTGGAATAGTTAGTAAACAGATTATTAAAAATCAGGCAGGAAATGTAACTCTATTCTCTTTTGATAAAGAACAGGGGTTAAGTGAACATACAGCACCTTTTGATGCTCTGGTACAAATTCTTGATGGGGAAGTTGAAATACATGTCGGAGGTATCCCTCACAGACTGAAGGCAGGTGAGATAATCATTATGCCGGCTAATGTCCCCCACGCATTACATGCAGTTGAACGTTTCAAGATGTTATTAACTATGATAAAAGGAGAAAATAATGAGTGAATTGGTCAATAGTTCAAAAGAAAAGACTTACTCAACACCTGATCCTTTAATTGTATAATGATGCAGCGCCTGAACAAGTGAAAGAAGGCTTGAAGGAACTTTTTTATAGGCACTACCCACAATTCTATGTAAATAGTGGATAGTGCCTTAACTAAATTTAGCTAGCTCTTCTGCATTTGTTGCTGGAATGTTATTTCAATAAATTCTGCAGGGCGGGAGATTGCTACTAATACTGTAACACGCATTATACCTTCCAATACATCTTCCGGTGTCATCGTGTCACCCAATCCGACATGTACACTGAATGCATCTTCGGGAGTGGCTCCTGCCAGACCGCCTCTTTTCCATACTCCACGCAGGAAGTTCTCAATCATATATTTAATATTCAACCAGGTATTTGCATCATTAGGTTCGAATATATAGGCATGAGCTGCATTTTTGACGGATTCTTCCAGGAAAATCATGGTACGACGCACGTTGATATATCTCCAATCCAGTGAATTGCTATCCAATGTACGGGCGCCCCAGACTTTTATGCCTTCGCCGATAAAGGAACGTATTGCATTAATTGCCTTGCCATTTGCAGGTACATTTAGATCCTCTTGTTCCCTGTTATTGATGTTTATCTCCGGTCTGTTAACGTAATTGACTGAAACATTTGCAGGTGCTTTCCATACACCGCGCGTATTATCTACCATGGTGTAGATACCTGCCATGGCTGCGGAAGGTGGCAGTAAATTCAGGGATGCTTTCACAGTCTTTATCATTGACTGATATATGCTCCAGTTTTGCAATAAAACTTGATGAAATTCATTCTTTTTATTATCCGGCGTTTCTTGGCTCTTTATGATTTCATCAATTGTTGCATTTGCATAATTCAAAATGTCGGAATCTTTGGGAAAGAATGCCTTGAAATCAAGCTCACTGTCAGCAGACCAAGAAAACATATCGGCTGTAATATCTTTATCTCCCAGTATTGTTGTCTCAAGCCATGGATAGTAGGCTGCTCCATATGACAGGCCATTGTTGCCGATATTGGTCTGGAACTCTTCTACTTGCTCCATCATAGTCTGATTCTCCGAACTTTTGGCTTGAACATCAAGAATAGCAAAACGATTCTGCATTTTACTGCAATGATTCAGAACCATCATTTGAATATTTGCACAATCCGGAGAATACACTGCTTCGGGGATCACAACCATTGTTATTTCCCGCTCTTTTTCAAGAGCGTTGATCGCATTGCTCATCATATTCTTGTTCAGCAGTTGGTTGTCTTTATAGTTTCCTGCTGAAAGAACATAGCAAGTACCGCCTCCATTAGCAAAGAACATCAACATCTGATAGTAGAGAGTGAAGTGTTTCTTTCTCTGAGCTGTAAATACATACTTTGTGGTTGTCGCGTCAGTTTCGGTATACTCTTCCTCGTACGTAAACAGGCTGTTTGCAATAGTGCTATTCGACTTTTTAATACTTAGGATAAACTTTTCTTCGGGACCTTGACCGAAATAGTTTATATATTCCGCCATAGAGGAAATTTTCCATGGTTTACCTTTTAAGTCTTCCTTTCCATTTGAAGCCTTTTCAGTGATGCCTATAAAAACAGGAATTGAAGTGGGAACCTCTACTACTGAATTCGGAAAGGCATTTTTTTCAACGATGTATACACCGGGAGTTTTCATGTTTGCCATAAATCTATTTTTTATTAAGATTTGATGTAAGAAACTTACTTCATTATACAAAGAAAGCTTTTTTAATTAATCTATCCAAATCTCTTAATATTGCTATTTTACAAAAGATTGATAGCTGACAATTCTTTTGACAAAGATTGAATTCCTTTTTGAATCTTCTCCAACTGTTGTTTACGAGGTTTATGAACTCCTGTTGCATAATGCCACAACTGACGTTCATTTATTCCTGTATTACGGCTCAAAGCAGCCTTGGTAAAGATGCTGCTGTAATAGTTGATAAAAGTTGCAGCATCTATTTTGAACTTTAATTCAAACTCTCCAGATAGTAATTCGCAAGGATTAGAATTATCTTCCAGATACAATTCGATTGCTTCCTTTATATTTTCTTCTATTTCTCTCATATCATTGCCCACTGTAATAACTGGAGCTCCTTCGATATAAGCACTCAAATTCTTTCCTGCATGCTCTACAATCACTTCTACTGTCTTCATATTAACCTCCTATGTTTGCAATAACCACTTTATCATCTTTTTCAAACTTCATGTGACTACCTCTCTGACTCTTTGGGACAAAACCATTTTCTTGCAACATAGTTACAACGTCTTTAACTGATACCAAGGGACTGATAAGGTCGCAAAGTTTCCTGTCGCATAACAAAATATTAATCTATTTCTTCACATTCAAAGGTTGTGTAATTGATTCTAAGAGTATGATTATATTCTTCGTTATTTTTCATTTTTACATTTATGTCTACAATGACGTCTGGTTCTTGAACTTTTGCACTAATAATTTCGTATTGGAAATCTTTTTTGTATTTTTGATACATGAACTCATATAAAACGGACGTGTTGTTCCCTTTTTGAAAATTGCCAATAAGAAAATTTGTTGACTGAAATGTTACATAGCCAATATTACTGATTGGAATATAAGTATTATAAAAGACTATATCATCTTTATGCTCAAATTCTGATTCGTCACCAGTTGAACTTACCCAATATGTTTTACGAGAATCTTTGGATACTAAAATTACATCATTTGTCCATGAATAAATACTAGCGTTCTCGTCATACGTTATTTGTTTTACAAGTTTTCCATCTGGGGTGTATATATAAATATATGTGTATCTTACAACTTGGGCTGTTGTGTTGGTGCTCGGCATAAAGTGTAAAGCGTAGTTTTTCCTAAACAATGCTATACTCGGTCTTCTTTTATATTCTAATTCAGTTTTTTCACCATAACTCTCAGTGATTACATTTGCAGGATACTGAATTTCATTTTTCCATATCATAGTGCCATCTTCGGAAAACTTATAGGCATAATTATCTGTAGTGTATGGGATATAATAGGTTCCATCGTAATAAACAGTTCTCTGTTTTGAACTATCATCTATATCATCAAAATCGAATTCATCACTGTCCGAACAGGCGGAAAATAGTATTATAGGCAGTATTTCCATTAAAAACAAAATCTTTTTCATGTGCATTAATTATTTAGTTTATTATCATAAGTTACCCATGTGGGATTTAATATTAGTTTTTACTAAAGAGGACTTAATATTATTAGGTAAGTTGATATAGAAAATAAATTTACCCCAAATTGTTGTACTGGTGTTTATGTAAATAGTATTTTATTATCAAGCCTTCAATGGCACAAAGAAACGAAAAATATTTGATATTTTAAATAGTATAAACATATTAAATTATATGATTATAAATATGGACCAAAAAGAATTAATTGTTAAGTATGTAAGAAAGATTTGGAGCGCTTATATGGGAACGCAATTGTTTGATATACGAAAAATAGGGCGTATTTAGAACTGAGAGAATGATTATATTAATTATTGTTTTAAAATATTGTGTTAAAGTTGCAAATGAAAGAGGTTTTGTATGAGAAAAAAACTACTTTTGATACAAAAAATAAAATATTATGGAACAAGAACATTTTTGCATATCGGAAGAAGAGTTAACTCGTTTAAAGGGGCTATATCCTAATATGGGAAAAAACAGTGATGTCGGTAAATTTGCTGTTGAGGTAGCAAAAGCTTATTTAAAGCAAAAATTTAGAAATATAGATTTTTCATCAAGTAAATATGTCGATTTGTGTGCTGAAATAGGTGATCAAATATATGAGTATGAGATAAAAGGCACTACTGACAGCGAGATAGCATGGAACAAATTGAAAGTGTCCAGTAAGAACTGCTATAACAAACTTGTGAATGGTATGCCTTTGCTTAGAATTACCAATATAGGAAAACAAGATATGATTATCTATACGCTAATATTTGGCGAAGATTTTGATTTGCAACCAGAAGATAGGTGGGCTGTTTTTCCAATAAAAAAGCCTACTGATGAAAAATATACAACCAAAAATCCATCAATAAATGAAGTGCGAGACTATATAAAAAAACGTCTTGAATGTGCTAAAGAAATGGGATTTAAAGAATTAATATTGCAGTCTGGTGATATTCATTCTGATTTAAGGATGTATCAGGCTTTGCCTACTGTTTGTAATGCTATGAAAACTTTAGGCGATCGGTATCCCTATGAAATAATTAGCCAACCTTTAAAAGGGCTTGGTGCAAGATTATTTGTAAAGTATAAACTGTAGAATCTACAAAATATTTATATAGCTATTTAGGTATACAATTTAGATAGGGAAGATTGTTTCTGTGAGATCTTGCCGCATAAAAAATGAAGGCGGATTATTCCACCTTCATAATGCGTATATTCTTTGATTTTCAACAAGCCTAAAGCCCCCGATACTGTCCTTTCGCATCGAAGCACGGACACGCCTTGTGTATGGAATTACTAAGCTGATAATGTCCCAATATGCTAGCTTGCGGATAATCTGTTTTCAGTTGTCGCAGTAAATCGAGTAGGGAACATTTCTGGGCATACGTCCTTGTATCTGCCGGTCGGCCGCGTTCATCCAGTCCGCCTTCGTAGCAGATGCCGATGCTCTTGTCATTCCATCCTGTAGCATGTGCTCCGATCTGGTGAACCGGACGACAGATGTGCACTTCACCGTCACGTGTGATGTAGAAATGATATCCGATGCTTGCAAAGCCCCTTGCCAAATGACATCTTCGAAGAGCTTCTACGGAGAAATTCTTGTCACAGCGTGTTGCTGAACAATGAACTACCAGGAGTTTTACCTCCCGATAGTTCTGATAAAAACTTCCTGCTCT